>Ga0070737_10000299_pt1 | contig 117750 bp, 109 predicted proteins | sample Coa_R1_10_FD_66438 | JGI IMG/M metagenome (GOLD analysis project Ga0070737, IMG submission 66438) | Surface soil microbial communities from Centralia Pennsylvania, which are recovering from an underground coalmine fire - Coalmine... | ecosystem: Environmental > Terrestrial > Soil >...
TAGAAATAAGACGCTGTACTCGGTGAAATGGGCTAGCTTACGCACCAGAAACCCCCCGCTCTGCAAGGTCGCGGCACTGGCACCCGGAAAAATCCAGCTCAGTATCGGCACTATCCATCGCGAAGTGTTTTCGGCCGTAAAGAGCGAAGTCGAGGCGGTGAAAATCACCAAGCACCAGATCACTACCGGCAACCACAACTTAAGCTTTGGGTTCACGCTCACCTCCACGGGACATCTACGATCAATTGTAGCCTGCCCTCGGCACCGGCGCGAGGATCGGCCTGATGCCCAACGCCAAGCCTTGATCGAACGGAACGCGTTTGTTCTAATCAAACCGAATCGGCCTTAGCCCGAATCGTCAACATGGGAGGTCAGGGAGAGCTGTGGCAAGCATTTTTCATCGTCTCGCTGCCGTATCTCGGCCCCCAGTGATTGTCCGCTTGGCGCTGGCCAGCCTGACCTTGGTTGCGGCCTGCGCCACGGCGCCGCAGGACCCGCCTGAAGTGGACATCACACCGATGGAGACCACTTCCCGCCCCGCCAAGGGACCCGATTGCGCCATGCCCTTGCTCTACAACGAACCGACGGCCGCATTTCGCAAGATCGCAATCGTCGAAGGCTGGGGCAACATTAATATGTCGCGCACCGATCTCCTGCAGCTAATACGCAAAAAAGCTTGTGAAACCGGCGCCGACGCGGTGCTGGTGCTACAGGGCGGCAAGCAAAAGAACAACAAGTTAGTCTATGGCGTAACCCCCAACCGCGGAAGCGAAGCGACAACCTCGGGCGACATTCAGTACGCGGGCAATCCCGATTCCTACTTGGACGAGATGGAGCGGGTGCCAGATGTGGGCGAAGTCGGCCATCCCGGAACCTACATCGATACCGTAGCCATCGTCTACACCAAGGCCGAGCACTAGCTCCTCATATCCGCCTTAGCGGCCAGCGCATGCAGTGCTCGACTCACCTAGCACTTTCGTCTCGGCTTCGTCTAGCCCTTTGAACTATCGGAGGCTCACTCCAGCCGAAAGGCTCCCATCCTAACCCTTCCTGCGCGAACGTCGCCGGCAAGGGACACGAAAGCTTCACGATTTACCTCGCCGCAGCGTGACGGCCAGTGACTGGTTGCCAGCACACGTCAGCGCTCGTGACGCCTTCTTCTCCTTGGAAAGAAAAGGGGCAGGGGGAGGTTCCGACTTTGAATCAGCGCTCAAACTGCCGAATGAAGCCGCGCAGCGATTTCTAGCCCGCAGATTCTCAAAAGGAAAAGGGGCGAGGCAGCATCGGCCGCCCCGCCCCTTTAGTTAATCAACCTTACCCCGACTTTAAATCAGGGAGAAGTTGTACTGGAAGGTGAAGATCAACATCGAGTACCCCTTGAACGCGCCACCGTCGCGGCCCGCCTGGTTGGTACCCATGATCTCGATCCACTTCACGTTCATGAAGTACTTGTTGGTCCACGGCGGCGTCAAGGTGATGTTCGGGAAGAGTAGCCAGGTGTTACCGTCGGGGTTCCAAGACATGGTCCAAGTCGGAGCGATCGCGCCCCACCACCAGCTATCCGCGATGTTGACCGAAGCGCCGATATCGTTGTGGTAGATCCGCTGCAAGCTGGGATTGTAGATCATGTTGTGGCTATAGCTGAGAATCGTGGTGCCGTCGATTTCGTAGTTCATCGTCAGCGCCCCGGTCTCGCTGGCCCAAGGAGCATAGGCGGAGTCAAGGTCCAGTCCCAGGATCCAGTATACCGTGTCCGAATAGGTGATGCCGTCAGGCGCACCCACTCCAGTGTTCCAGTTGGTGAAATAGGTGCCTGGAATAGCTAGCGTGTCGTACGGCTCGTGGTTCTTGTACATCGCTTCGAAGCGGATTACGAAGGGCAGCGTCGACAGTTGTCCCGGCAGATAGATGGGCTTGTTGTCGGTCATCCCGGCGCCCTGATACTGTTCGAAGATGCTGTTGATCCGCTGCTGATAGACATGCCCCGGAACGGTCACGGCGTACTGATTGGTCAGCTGGTAGACCGAACCAAGCTCGTGTCCCCATGCGTACACCGCCGTGATCTCGTTGTCGTAAACCAGGGTGTGCAGCCGAATGAAAACCTGGCTGTTACCCCAAGTGGCATTCGGAATCTTGATATATGGCTGCGTATTGGGCGTATACATCCCAGGACCGCCCGGAGCAAAGGTCGAACCCACGGGGCCGTCCTGGAAACGCACCAGCGGCCATGAACTGGCTAAGGTACCGCGCGGCCCGGTCGGGCTGCCTTGCGGGCCCACCAGCGTGCGAGGATCCGAACGCGGCGAGAAGCGGCCACCCTCGGGATTTTGCGCGCCCAGATTTACGCGGCCCGCGATTGCGTCGAGGCCGTCGTACTGGTCGTTGGCATAATCGACGTGGTTATACATGTAGTCGAAGCCAGGCGCGTAAACCAACTCCACGAAGTTCGCGGCGAACGGCCCAATCTGGGGCAGATTGAGCACCGGATGGACCATCCAGATCGGGGTGCGCGAGTCTTCCAAGTTGGCAAAGCCGAAGGCGTAGCTGGTATCAACCGGGTTGACGACATCGGTGGCGCGGAAGGCGACCGACTCGCCCCAGACCACCAACTGGCGGCCGATGAACAACTGCAGCGGGCCCTGGCGATGCTTCCAGAAGAATTCGCGCGGTACTTCGTAGTCGTTGTAGAAATCGGAGTTACAAGCACCGGTTGGACGAGCAGGGACAGTGTGTTGGCCGATCGTGTGGATGGGAAAGGCACCTTCGACGCAGTTCAGCGACTCGGCCGGGTAAGGCGGCTCGTAAACGCCCCACAGACGCAGGAAGAGCTGATCATTTTCAGTTGGATTGTCGTTGATATCAAGCTGGACCCAACTGCGCTGGGTAGCCAGCGAGTTTTTGGACTTGCGCCACTCAACCGCCTCGGAATCGATAAACGGGCCGGACTGATCCTGCAGGAAGCCCGTAACCGACAAAGTGCGCAGCGCCGCCGGTTCGTTGGCATTCGCAGTCCCCGCTCCGCCCACCATGCTCTGGGCCCGTGAGAGGCCGGGAGACACTGCCACCATCGCCAGCGCCGCTAGCGCCGTCAGCGCCAGCGGCATCCGCCATTCCAATCTGTTTCTCATAGTCATTACCCCTGCTTTACCCGCGAGATGAATGTCGTGACTGTGAGCCACCCCAGGTCCCCACCCTGGCGAGCGGCCTGTGTGCGCCGCGCGAGCGTTTGACGCCGCTGCGCCAGCGCCAGCCAACCCCTTCTCCAGCACTCTGTTAGCGCCGGTCTCCCCGTTGGTTTGTTCTTCAACCCCTCGCATTAACCATCCCCTCAACCACCAACCGTCCGTTTTTAGCGTCCCCACCTCGCCAGAACGGATTGTTGCATGCTCTTATCGAACTGCGCGGAACATTGCAAGCGAAATTGGCTTAATTTTCTTTGCCTCGCCAAAACTCTTCGGCCTTCGCCTGACGCTCGGCAGCCCTAGCGCTTTTGGCTCATCGATTGCCAATGGGCACCGCCGTCGGCGCTGTAAACCACAGTCCCGTTGAGCCCCACTGCCAACTCGTCGTTACCCCGAATTGCGACATCGGCGATATCGTTGAAAGTCGGATTGATGACCGGCCACGTCGTGCTCTGCTGGTCCAGCTTGGCATGGATGAAGGTGCCTTCGGCCCCCGCCATCCAGAGCGATTGTGGCGACTGCTCCGCGGTCACGTACATCGCCCGATCCACCGGCAACTTGGTGGACTGCCACTTCTGCCCGCCGTCATTGGTGGCATCGACCATCCCGTTAAGCCCCACCACGTAGCCATTTTGAGGGCTCACGAAATCCACCGCGAACCAGGGCCCAAGTTGAAACAATTTCTCGTTGCCGCCCGCCTGCACCTGCCAAGTCTGGCCCGCGTCGGTGGTGTGCAGGATGGTCTCGAATTCTCCCACTGTCCATCCTTCGCCGCCGCTGGTCACAAAAACGTCAAAAAAGGTTAAATCCTGAAAGCGCTTGGTAACCCAGGTGTGGCCGCCATCCTGGGTATGCAGCAGCGAGCCTTCGCTCCCCACCGCGATCGCTCGCTGGCTGTCGATGATACCGACCTTCAGCAAACGGTCATGCCCCTTAGAGTCCTGCCGAGTCCAGGTGTTGCCACCGTCGCCGCTAAAAAAAATGATCCCGTCCTCGCCTACCGCCCAGGCCTGTTTCTCATCCGGACTGAAGCGCAAGCTGTAGATGTCGCGGTCCACGATCGAGCGCCGATGCCAGGTTTCGCCATGATCGGCGCTGGTCAGAATTAGGCCCCGGTTGCCGGCAATTACCCAGCTGCCATCCTGCTTGATGGTGGCGCTGAACAACGATTCCCAGGGGCGTGGCCCCATCGTTTCCTGCGACCGAATCAAGCCCTGCACGGGAGGATGGGTGCAGGCCTCCAACATCAGCCCCATAACCAGGGCAAGAGCCAAACTCCAAGCCAGACTTTTGCTAATTTTCACGAATCCTCACTTCTTTCTGCAACAGCAGGCAGCGTTATGCGCAAACCATAAGCCATTTGCGCGTCGCGCGGAAGACTTGTGTCGGCGTTTAGCGAAAAAGCGCCCGCACGTCAAGGCCGGTTGGCTTCAGCGCGCACCGCCAAGCCGCCGCCACGGGTCCGGACATGGTCCCGCTGTCCGTGGACGGCTACAGCGTATCGGCTCTTGCCGCTCTCACGACCTGCGCCGGTCACGGCCTACCTATGCGCGCAACGATCGAATGGCACAGCGTGCATCGCATCCGAGCTAGAGGTCCAAGCGCACGCGAGCGAGGCCGCCAGCTCGCCATTTCGCAGGGCGCACGAACCGCCAAATCGGCGAGTGGGGCAGTTGCGGGGGGCGGGACTGCTCCCGCCTGTGGTCAGAGCACAGAGGCAAAAAAAGAGCGGCCGCTTTGGCGGTCGCCCCTTTTGTCCCAAAGACCCCTCACGGGGCCGTTTAATGCTTGGTCTCGATCCGTTTGCCGTAGGTCACTTCGCCCTTGTCAACGCGCAGGCTGAAGCCGCACTCTGGATTGGTGCAAACCCACGCTTTAAAGATAACCGAAGCGCCTTCCTGGCCGTAGTCCGAAAGTGGGATGAGTGCCCCATTGTTGCACTTCTGGCACTTCGGCAACTCCATCGTCCGCGCCCTCCTTCATGCCGTTCCTCTGCCCGGCCCGTCCCAAGATTATACAACCATTGCTTGAGAATCAACGAATGACGGCGGAGGTGGTGACTGGCGCGAGCCGGCGTACTACCTTCGCATCGCGGGGGCAGAAGCAGACAGCAGTGCTACTTCAGGGCCTTGGCCGAAAAGCCCCGATCATTGAAACATAAAAGGCTGCGTTTGCCCTGCACGATAGTTTCCAGCACGCATTCCCTGCCCCACAAACGATGGAGGTAGCCCAGGGTCTTTTCCGCGTACTCCAGGTACAGGTCGCGCCCGTCGTGATAGTGGCGCAAATAGAGCGTGCGGTTTTGCCCGAAATCGGCGTCTTCAACCTTGATGACCGGGATTGCGTTGGTGCCGATGTTGCGGATCAAGTTCTCCTTCACCGTCCGCCACCCCTCGCTGTCGGAAACCTTGCTTACCACCAGTTCCTCCCCGCGCGGCTCGTACTGAAACAGATCCATCTGGCGCATCAGATCTTCGGTCAGGTAGCGACGTATGAAGGAGGTATCGCGCTCGACCTCGCGAGCCTCGAACAGCTTCTCTTCGCCGCTCTTGAGCGGAGGACCGTCGCGCTCAATCTCCTCGGCGGTGGGCGCGGTGTGACGACGGTAAAGATCTTCCCAAATTTTCAACCCCAAATGATAAGGGTTGAGTTGGCCGGGAATCGGCCGGACCACTTGGTTGTGACGCACGATGAACTCCAAGCGCATTCCTTGATCTAGATCCAAGGATTCCAGAATGCGCTTGTGCCAGTAGCTGGCCCATCCCTCGTTCATGATCTTGGTCTCGATCATGGGGATGAAATACTTGGCTTCTTCGTCCACGATGGTTAGCAGGTCGCGCTCCCATTCGGCGAGGAACGGATTGTAGTCGCGCAGGAACAGCAGTAAATCCTCCTCGGGCTCGTAGGGTACCCGGTGCAAATTGGGTTCGGTCCAGGGCTGGCGAGCGTGAATCTTCTTGTAGGGGTCCTCGGGCGGCCGCGCCTGCTCCAGGGCGCGATCGAGCTGCTCCTTCTGACTGAGTTTGCGAATCGCCAGGTTGCGCCGGCGCTGCAGCGAGAGCGCATGGGCGGCATCCAGGATGCGCTCGACCTTTTCGATCCCGATCGAGGGATCCTCCACGTAGCGCCGCACCCGCAGGGCGTGGGCCTTGAAGACCTCGATCGTGTATTGGGCGCGGGTGGTCTGATAGACGAAGTTGCGCTTGAAGAAATCGTTGTGTCCATATACGTGCGCGATGGTGAGGACCTGCAACAGCAGGCTGTTGTCGCGCATCAGGTAGGCCAGCGCCGGATTGGAGTTGATCACCATCTCATAGGGCAGGCCGCTGACCCCATGATCATACAGGGTCTTGAGCTTCTCGTAGGACTTGCCGTAGGACCAATGGGGATAATGGGAGGGCATCCCGGAGTAGGCCATGTAACCCAGCATCCCGTTGTGATCGCACAGCTCGAATTCCTGGGGATAGCAGTCCAGACCGAACTCGGCCACCTTTTCGCGAATTCGGACGTCCCAATCGACCAGCTCCTGAAGCTCGAAGTTAGCCATTCAAACCCCCGCCAAGCCGCTTACTGGATCCGCTCCTTGGCCAAGAAGGCCTTGAAGACCGGCCAGATGTCCTCTTTGCGCTCGATCAGCACGGTCTGAAAGTTGGGTGCCTCCAGCCGCCGAAACACGTTGAGCATGGAGGATTCATAGTAGCGCGAGCCCAGCGGCTTGATCTCGCCATAACCAAACAGGTTGCAAACCTCGGTCAACTCCTTGGCCGCGCGCAAAGCCGCGGGATTGTCGGAATCGAAATTGTCGCCGTCCGAGCAATGGAAGGCATAGATATTCCACAACGACGGATGATAGCGCTCGCGAATTATCTCCAACGCCTTCAGATAGCCCGAGGAAATGAAGGTCCCTCCCGACTCGCCTTTGTGGAAAAACTCCTCCTCGGTGACCTCGTTGGCCTCAGTATGATGAGCGATGAAGACGATCTCGACATTACGGTAACGGGTCGAGATGAATTGGTACAGCAGGAAGAAAAAGCTGCGGCCCAAATACTTTTTCATCGTATCCATCGAGCCCGAAGTATCCATGATGCACAGCACCACGGCGTTGGACTCTTTGCGCATTTCGGCTTCCACGTGGCGGTACTTGAGGTCGTCATCGTGGAAGGGAAAGCGCCGCTCGTCCTCCTCAGGCGCTGGCGTCTGGCCGGCCGCGCTCTGCGCGGCCGCGCGCACCCGCCCGCTGGCCAGCATGCGGGTAATGCGCTGCTTGGCGGTGCGTCGCTTGTCCAACCGCACCCGGATTCCGACCTTACGATAGCCTTTGCGCTTGGTGCTGCGCTCGGCCTCGACCTCGCGCATCGCCCGCCGCTCCATGTCGGGGAGCTCGAGATCCTCGAACATGATCTCGATCAGCTCCTCCAGGGTGACGTCGGTCTCGTAATAATCCACTCCCGGCCGATTGCCTGCCTTATCCTCGCCCTCGCCCTGCCCTTCGCGCCCGGTTTTACCCACCACTTGGCCGGGTTGGGTCTCGCCATCACCTTGGCCTACGCCCGGAGCGTTGTCCCCGTAAAGGAAGCGATACTCCTTGATACCGCGCAGCGGGACCTTGATGATGCGGTCGCGGTCTTTGCCGATAATCGATTCTTCGGCGATGATATCGGCAATATTGTCTCGAATCAGTTCGCGAACTTTTTGGCGATGGCGCAGGCGATCGCCAGCGGAGCGGTCCGAGCGCTCCGCATCGGAGGGCCGATACTCACGAAAAATCGCTTCGACCAGCGGCATTGCACTTCTCTCCTTCCAGGCATTATACTCCGCCCTCCCCGCATCCGGCATCAGCGGCTTGCCGCCATTGATAGTCTTCCCCGCCTGCCGTGTGGGAAGGGATCACACGGTCGTCTCCGGGGCGAGAGCAAAGTCACCCCGTGCCATGCCAGGCATGCTCGAAACACCATTCCGGGATTGCGCGCCGTTAGTCCTTCCAGAGATTATTGGCTGCATACTTGAGCACCACGTCCACGCACGACTCGCAGTAGCCGTTGTCCAGCAAATTCTTGACCATGGCGTGGTACTTGTCGGTCTGTTCCTCGTCACGGGTGCGAGCCTTGGTGATGATGCGCGAGATATCGCGTACCGAGGTCATCAGCTTCTTTTCGATCGCTTCCTTGAGTGGTTCATAGCTGCGATAGCTTATCTTCTCACCCCGGCGCGAAGCCGACCACAGGTACGCGATCACCTCTTGACGAAAGCCTTCGGCGGCCGAGCCGATGATCGCTATCTGCTCCTCGATCGATTTCAGGAAGCCCTCGTCCGGAGTCAACTCCTCCTTGGTGTTGCGGTCGCGCACCTTGGTCTTGTTGACGTAGGCTTCGGCATGATCCAGGTAGTTCTGGAATAGTGCTTCGGCCTGCTCCTGGTAGGAGTAAACGAAGGCGCGGGTGATCTCCTTCTCCAGCAGCTCCAAATATTCCTTGTGCAGGGTATCCTGGAGGAATTCGAGGTACTGTTTGCGCGTGTCGTCGGGCAAATCACCTTCCTTGGTCATCTGGATCAGCGACTCGCGCACATTGATCGGGTTGATGCAGTTGCCTAGCACGTTATCGGACAGGGCATTGTCCAGCGCCTTCATGATGAAGCGGGTGGAGATCCCCGACATCCCCTCGCGTTTGGCGTCTTCCTTGAGCTCCTGCACGTCGATCTTCTTGGTCCGTCCCTTCTCGATTACCTCTTCGCCGTTATAAAGCTTGAGCTTGGTCATCAGATCGCACTTGGAGCTAGGCTCCAGGCGCGAGAGCAAGGCGAACATCGAAGCCAATTCCAGAGTATGGGGCGCGACGTGGGCACGGAAGTCGGAGTTGCGGATGATCTTCTGGTAGATCTTGACCTCTTCGGACAGCCGCAGATTGTAGGGCACCTTGACCACCACGATGCGGTCCAGAATGGCTTCGTTGGTGTGGTCGGCCTTGAATTTCTGCCACTCAGCCTCGTTGGAATGAGCCACGATGCAGGTATCGACATAAACCATGCCATGGCGACCCGGCGCCGGGATCACCTTTTCCTGGGTTGCGGTGATCATTGCGTGCAGGTACTCGGTCTCGTTCTTGAACACCTCGATAAACTCGACCAACCCGCGGTTGCCCACGTTGAGCGCGCCGTTGAGCTCCAGCACCCGCGGATCGCCCTCCGAATATTGATCCAGCTTGGAAATATCCTCCGAGCCGATTAGGACCGAGGTGTCCTGGTTGTTGGGATCCACCGGCGGCACAACCCCGATTCCGATCCGGTTGCGCTTGGAGAAGTTGCGGGTTTCCACCGGAAACTCCTCGTAGCGCTGGCCAAATTCCTCCTTGAGCCGGTAGCGACACACCGGACATAAGTCACCCTCGATGTGCACGCCCAGCATCTTCTCGAATTCCTTGCGCAAATGACGCGGAATCAGATGCAGGGGTTCCTCATGCATCGGGCAGCCCTCGATCGAATAAATCGGGCTGGCCTGCTCCAGTCCACGCTGCAAGCGCTCGACCAAAGAGCTTTTGCCCGAACCCACCGGCCCCATCAGATAGAGCACCTGGCGGCTTTCCTCGCCCTTGAGCGAAGCCGAATGGAAGTAGCGCACCAAATGCGCAATGGTCTTTTCGATGCCGAAAAATTCGTCGGCAAAGAAATTAAACACCTTAATCGGCTCGTCCTTGTACAGGCGGCGCGTGCGCGGATCGTCGCTTTGCTGGATGTCGCGCACGCCGCTGGAAATGACAAGGTCGTAGATGCGAGCGTGAGCCAGCTTGGCGAGGGTCGGATCGGCCTTCACCAGGTCCAGATAGTCCAAGAGGGTCCCGCGCCATTGCTGCGAGGCGCGCAGAGCCCGGTCCTCTTTGATGACTCGCTGAAAGGCGCTGTCTTCGACCATTCGCTAACTCCTTGCGTTCGGGGCGTCGGTGATCAAGCGCTGTAAATGTAGGTGCACCCTGTTAGTGGAAGAAAAAAGACCCGGGCTATTTTCGCATAGCCCCACTGAATTATAACGAAGCGGGCGTCGCACAATCAAGCTGATTTTCCAGCCTCCCCGCTCGGTCCGACCCGTCATGCTCAATCCGGCTCTGTCAACGCCGCCTCGTTGACTGCCAAAGTATTGATCAATTGCCATTCCCCGCCCGCCCGCGCTAGTTGCGCGGCGTAGACCCGATCGTCGTGGGCGAAGGATAGCCACCACCGCTGTGCCAGCACCCGTTCCAGCCACTGTGACTTGCGTTCCATGGTGGTCAGCGGATCCAGGTCGTAGGCCTGATTCCACGGCCCCTTCAAATGTGAGCGGGTCGGCACCAGGTCGGCTAAATGAACCAACCCCGCGCCGCCATCGCATAGGGTCACGATCTGATGGTCGCACGTGTGACCACCACTGACCGACGTCGTCAGCCCGGTTATGATCGTGCTTGAACCCGCGAGCAACTCGACGCGCGCGGCCAACGGCTCCAGGCATTCGTTGACATGGCGGTAGGCCGCCCGCAAGCGCGGGTTGGGATGTTCGCGCGCAATCTCGAACTCGCCGCGCTGGATGAAATGGCGGGCGCGCGGGAAAGCCGCACTCCACCCACCGCTAGCGGTTCGCCGGACTACTCCGCCCACATGGTCGAAATGCAGATGGCTCAGCACCACGTGGGTGATATCGCCCGCTTCCAGCCCCAGCGCCGCCAAGCCCTCAAGCAGCCAGCCTTCGCCATGGTCGAAGATGCGCCGCTCCACCTCGCTGAGCCGGTTGCCGATTCCGCAGTCCAACAGGATCGCATCGCGGCCGCGCATGATCAGGGGACAGGTCAGATTGAGGCGCACGCGATTGTGTTGGTCGGGCGGGTGGTGGCGTTGCCACAAGGGACGCGGAACCACCCCGAACATGCAGCCGCCATCGTTGCGCCACAACCCATCGCTCAAGAAGGCGACGCGAAATTCACCGATCGTAATAAGCGGCGGTTGAACCACCCGCGATTTCCTTTTGCGACACCAAGCTTCGCGACCCTGATCCAGCGCTATCGTTCACTTTACGATCCTACCAGCCACAGCCCTAAAGCCAATGCGATCGCTCCCATCAAGGCACAGGCTCCAGCCAGCATCACGGTGCGCCGCAGAGCCCTTTTGGGAAACGCCGCACCACCCCGGCGCACCCCGGCGGCGACGCGCCACAAGCCCCATAAGCCGCCGGCAATCAGCACGAACAGGATAAGCTTGGTAGCCAACACGGCCCGGAAGGTGGTCGAGAAGCGATAATGGCGCACCGCGCCCGCCGCAATCAGGTTGCCGATCCCGGTAATCAGCAGCACCACCGCGCCGGCGCTGGCCAGCCAGTTCAACCCAGGCAGTACGCGGCGCGCGAACTCCTCACCCCCTTCCTCTTCCCCCAGCAGTGCCGCTGCCGCCAGCGCCAGACTTATGCAGGCCAGCACCACCACTGCCCCGCCGATCGCGTGCAACCATAAAACCGCACCCGCCATTCAGCCCCTCCGCCAGCGGCCGCTCGCCCTAAAGCTGCTCCTCATGCTGGCTATCCTGAAGCAAACCGGCTGCGAAGCAAAGGCTGGCGCGCGCCTACCCCGGCTTTGATCGGGCACGGCTTGAGCGCGGCCCGGCGCCTGGAATAACTCAGGACTTCGATCGCTCCAGCCGGTACTGCGTCACCAGGTTGCGCGGAATTGCCCCCTTACCCGAGCCCCGCTCATAAATCGTGCACTTGCCCAACGCCACACGCCGGCATTGCGGACAGATACCGTCAATCGATCCGCCCAAGGGGGAAAACATGGGCTGATGCTGTTTGCACAACAGACACACATAGCTGGGGCGACCCAGTCTGAGCGGCGAGACTTTGGCCTCGCTTCGGCTAGACATTCCCATGACTGTGCTTGGCAACCTGCTCGCCGCCCCAAATCCGCCACGGCCGTGGAGCGATTCGCGGCGCGTTGCGCTGCTCCTCCCGTGGGACTCCCAAGCAAAGGCAATGCCAACGCTTGGTCGCGCCGTGTTCAATCAAAAGCGGGAGCATCCGCTCGTGCCGATGAGCATCGGCAAGCTGCGCAAGAAGCCCTCCGGTCTGCTCCCGTTGGCCCTCCCACTGATCAGGCGAGAAGAAGATCAAGGGATCGAAGCCATTTTTTGCGCGCACCCACCCGCGAGAGCTTGGACCGGCGCCGCCAGAACGGTTTCGCCGCCCGTAATGCCAAAGGTAACGAATGTGGCAAATTTGCAACCATTGCGGCAAAAAACGGGCGCCCAATTGCCACTGATGCCTCCTCGGGCCAGCCGGCGCCTCTTGCCGGCCTTCCTTTGCCGGTCCGGCACGCCGTGGTAGAGATCGCCTACGCCCACTCGGCTTTGCCCAATTTGCTCCCTCAGGAGGCCGCCCATGGCTCGCGTGACCTTGCCCCCAAAAGCTCAGCTCAGCGCCCAACAGCAGCGCCTGTACGACGAGTTCGCCGGCCCGCGCGGCGGCAGCATCCGCGGCCCCTTCGCAATCTGGCTGCACACACCCCCGATCGCCGAGGGCGCTAACAAAATGGCGATGGCGCTGCGGATTAACGGGCAACTGGAAAAACGGCTGTTCGAGTTGGCCGTGCTGCTCGTAATCCGCCGCGGCCTAGCTCAGTTTCCCTGGTTCGTCCATCGCGGCGCAGCCGTGGAAGCCGGTCTGGCGCCCGAGGTGGTCGACGCGATCGAGGCTCGCCGCACGCCGACCTTCGCACGCGAAGACGAACGGGTGATTTATGACCTGGTCAACGAGCTTGTCGAAACCAAAAGCCTGCGCCAAGACAGCTATCAGCGCGGCTTGAACCTCTTGGGCCGTGAGCAGCTGATCGAGCTGGTTACCGTGGTGGGTTACTACACCATGATCACCATGGTGGTGAACAGCTTCGACGTCGATACCCCTGACGGCAGCCGCCCGTTGAGCTAACCCCCGGATAGCTCGGCCTAACGCCCTGGCCAGGGCTGGGAAGTTGCGGTTGGCTGGAGACGACGGGCTTGCCATGCTGGTGGGCAGCACCGGACACCATCACCAGTAGGAGGTAGGGCCGTGGCGGAGACAACGATCAAGGTGGAACAAGGAGCAGCGTGGCTCACCATCACACTGGCACGTCCCGACAAGCACAACGCCATCAACGAGCGCATGCTCGAGGAACTCGACGACACTCTTATGGCGGCCGCCGCCCAACCCGGTCTGCGCGCCCTGCTTTTGCGGGCCGAGGGCAAAAGCTTTTGCGCCGGGATCGATCTCAATCAGGCCCATGTGCTGGAGAGCGCGGCCCCCGGCCAGCGCAACCTTGAAACCGTCTTCCAGCGCTTAGAGCGTTTTCCGCTCCCAACACTCGCCGCGATCAACGGTACCGCCTTGGCCGGTGGCCTGGAACTGGCGCTGCATTGCGATCTGCGTCTGGCCGCGCGCGGCGCCCGCCTGGGGATGACGCTGGCTCGGGTCGGCATCATGCTACCCTTTAGCTTCACCCGCAAGCTGATCGAGGTGTGCGGCGCGCCGGGTGCCGCGCGCCTGCTCTTCACGGCCGAGATTCTCGACAGCGGGCAGGCGCAGGCGATGGGCTTGGTCCACCACGTGGTAGCCGACCAAGAGTTGGAGCAGAGTGCACTGGCCTGGTTGGAAAGCGTGGCGGCCAACGCTCCGCTCTCACTGCGCGCGATGAAAGCCAGCTTGCGCCGCGCCATGAGCGGCGCCTTCCAAGCACCGCACGACGACATCGATCGGCTGATCGAGCAGGTCCAGCACAGCGAGGACGCCCGGGAGGGACCGCGCGCATTTTTGGAAAAGCGCAAACCTAACTGGCAGGGCCGCTGAATTCAGGCGCACCGCCTGCGCCTTCATTGATTCAGCAGGCGCAACGCCAGCGGAGTCACCGCCATCTGAGAGGGCGGTCCGTGCAGCACCGCCTTCACCTCGCGTTCCATGGCCGCACCCGAGCCTCCGATCTGAGCCACAATGAAGGGTACGTAGCTGTCCTGAATACTGGCGCTGCCATGGAAGGACCAATGCCCCTTGGCGGCGAAATAGTAGCGTTTGCTCTGCGGCCGATTGAGCCCCGTGGCGGCGAGCAGAATAATATCGCCGGCGCGATCGCCGTAAGGCCCGGCGCCCAGCCAGCGCATGCGCCGGTTGAGTTCGACCAGGTCGGGTCGCGGATGGTGCTCCAGATAGTCCGGAATCGGCACCAGGCGGCCGCGATCGTAAATCTCAAAAGGGAGTGCATCATGGCCTGCCGCCACTGGCGGGCGCGCAAAGATCAGGTCGATGGCGCCGGCCAGATAGCCATGGCCACGATGGGAAGCGCGATACAGCGCGCGCACCGCTGGCATCACGTCGCGCTCCAGACGAGGCGGCTGGCTCCAATCGCAGCGGGCGCCGGCATCCCGGCAGGTAGCACGGTTGGCCAGGTAGATGTTGGCCATAAAGCCTTGCGAGGCGATCACGGCCTGATAGGTTTGCGCGTCGGCGGCGGGCAGCTTAAGCGTCGGCGGGCGCACGCGAAATCCGCTCGCGGCCAGCACCTGCCAGAGCGAACCGCGAGTGTCCTGCCCCACCCCTAAATCATGGCGCGCGTCGTTGGGCACCGGAGTGTTGCCATGGTCCGCAATCACTATCACGTACGTGTTGGCCGGAGCGCCATCGCGCCGATAGGCGGCTAAAATATGGCCGATCGCCGGATCGGTCACCGTCTCGAGGTAGTTGACCTGCGAGGGCAACGGATTGGGCGAGGCATGAGTGTAGATATCGATTCCGGGAAAATACACGGTCTGCAAAGCTGGAATCCCATGCTGATCCAGCGCCTGCACCGCCTTGCCCACCGATTGCGTATCGATCACTCCGCTGACCGACTGATGGCTGTCCTTGCCATCCATTTCTCCCGCGATAAAGTCCCCGATAAAGTCCACTACCGAAGTGGGCGGCAGAATGGTGTAAACGGTCGCGCCACGATGAACCATCTGCATCGATACGTTGGTGCGCACCGCCAATTGCTCGTACAAGGTCGGCACTTTGAGTTGCTTACCAACCAAGTCATCGATCAGCATCGCGACGAAATCCGCCGAATCGGTCACCGTTATCGGGACCGGTGCGAAAAAACGTAGACTGGAGCGGTCGAACCATTCGTCGCCGGGCAGACCGTTCCACGCGGGCGGTAGGCCGGTGAAAACCGCCGACCAATCGGCCACTGTGCTTGAGGGCATCATGCTTACAGTTTTGGGCACCGAGTAGGCATGAGCGAACAAATCGGCCCCGCGTGGCGGTCCCAGGACCCCCGCCAGGTTGGGCATCTTGCCCGCGCCCAGCGCCGCCATGAGCTGGTCGTGGCCCACCCCATCCAGGGCAAAGATGATCAGGCTGGGCTGACCGGGAGCAGGACGCGGCGGACGCTCCGCCTTGATTTGCTCACCGCCGTTCTTGATCAGCCCGGTCGCCAATTGGCAGGAAACGGCCCCCAGGCCCAAGCTCAGAACAACCACTACTTTCGCGATTAACTTGCACCTGGACCAAGTCAGCCGCATAAAACCTTTTGCACACTCCTCATCGCTGCCAAAGCGGCTTATCAACAGAACGAAAAAGGTGTCGTCAGCACTAAAGGCCAATCCTTGAAGCAAAGCTGGGAAGCAAAGCTGGGGCCACGCTTAAGCGCTGCAATGGCGCCGCTTCGGTACCACGTGCTCGGGCGCGTGAATTGTAACTTTTTCAAGCGGTGGCGGCGAACTGATAGGGCGTATCACTGCGCGCGGGGGACGCCCATTGCCGCGAGAAACTGGGCCAGCGAATCGAAGCGCATATAGGGGTTGGCACGCTTTTCCTCGCCAATAGTGGAACTGGGCTGAGGTGCATAGGCGTGACCGGGATAGACCACGGTGTCGTCGGCCAGGTTGCGCAGGATGTGATTGAGACTGTGATACATCTGGGCCGGATCGGCTCCAGGCAAATCAACCCGCCCGCAGCCGCCGATAAACAGGGTGTCACCGGAGATCAGCTTGCGATCGATCATGAAGCATTGCGAGCCCGGGGTATGCCCGGGAGTGTGGATGAAGGTCAAATTGAGTTCACCCAGCGAGGCAGTGTCGCCGCTCTCCACCGCGACCACGTCGCTGGACGCCAGCCCGGCCAAGCGGCGCACCCAGGGAACTTCGGCCTTGTGCGCATACAGCTTGGCCTTGACCCGGCCAAGGACTTCCACCGCGCCATCGATATGTGTGCCCATGAAATCACCGCCCAGATGGTCGGGATGATAGTGGGTCAGCAAGATGTGGCGCAGCTCATAGCCATCGGCCTGCGCCAAGTCCACCAAGCGTTGAACTTCCCAAGCCGGATCGACGATAGCGGCAACACGGGTCTTTGGATCGCCTATCAGGTAGACATAGTTGGCCATCGGCCCGGCTTCGACCTGGCGGAAATAGATCGGTTGGGGCGTGGCCATCTAATTCTCCCGACCGGACTTGCGAGCCCGGGTATCGATTCGCAAGCCCCGATCCCAGACGAATTCCGCCTCGCCCAAGCGCTTGGCGACCCAACGCGATTGCACGAAGAGATGGTCGCTCAGGCGGTTCAAGTAGATCAGCACCTGCTCGTTGATGCCCTCTTCCGTGTGCTTGAGCGTCCAGCATCTGCGCTCGGCGCGCCGGCAGACCGTGCGGGCCAGATGAAGAAAAGCGTTGAGCTGGCCGCCGCCAGGCAAGGTAAAAGAGGCCAGTTTCTCCAGGCTCTGATTCATGCGATCGATTTCGCGCTCGAGCTGGGTGACCTCCTCGGACCCCATCTGGTGCATCCCGTCGTATTCGCGCCCGGGAGGAGTCGCCAGCTCGCTGCCCAGGTCGAACAGCTCGTTTTGAATGCGCCGCAGCATCTCACCGTACCAGCTCTGCTCCTCACCCAAGCCCGCGCCCCGTTCTATCAATAGTGTGCGCACCACGCCAACCGTGGCGTTGAGCTCATCGACCGTGCCGTAAGCCTCCACCCGCTGGCAGTCCTTGGCCACCCGCACGCCGCCCACCAGCGAGGTCATCCCGCGATCGCCGCCGCGGGTGTAAATCCGGCCAAGCCTAATCGGCATCGTTCAGCCTAAACCGGCCTTAATGCGCATGCTCTGGTAGCCGCACTCATCGACGTCAGTGGACACCGGCAACTCGCTCTCGCGCCAGCCCTTGACCACCACCGCGCCACTGGCGTCGCGCGCCCCCCCGAAGCCACCGCGCACGTTGGCCAAGCGCTGGAAACCGGCTTGCTCAAGTGCTTCGCAGGCCCGCTGCGAGCGGCCGCCGGCCATGCACCCGACGACCAGTTGCTGATCCTTGGACAGAACCTTCTCGGCTACCGCCAGGAACTCGGGATTCGGCTCGGGCTGGCCCGGTCCGCGAAAAATGAATATCGGGATGTTGACCGCGCCGGTGGGATGGCCTTGGGCAAATTCCTCCTCGGTGCGCACGTCAAGGTAAAGCGCCTCGCGATCCTCGGTTAAGATGCGGTAAGCGCGAAAAGGTTCGATCTGTTCGATAGCCATCTTCACTCTCCATTTGATTATGCGAGGTCCTAGCGATACGTCTCCCAAGTAGAATAAATGGAGCGCTCCACGGTTGCGGAAATCGGTACCGGGCAAATCGGGCGGGCCGCCGTGCCAGCAGGACTCGCCCCGCAATTCACTGTTATCTCCCGTTTAGGGTCGAGTCTGGCCAAAGCGTTCGTAACTAATGGTTTCAGCCCGCTTTTTAAGCGGACGACCTTGAGGCGCGCTACTTGGATCGGGGTAACCGATCGGCATGATGGTGAAGATTTTGGCCCCCGGCGGCAGTCCGAGCAATTCGCCGATGCGAGCCTCGTTGTCCACTCCCGGCCGGCAAGTCCCCAACCCCATCGCCCATGCCGCGTTGGCAATATTCTGCACCGCCTGCGCGCAATCCTCGTCACTGAAGCGCCCCTCCAAGGTCTTAAGCACCACGATCGCGGCCGGAACTTCGGCGATAAAGCGACCGTGGGGCGTAAGCGCACCCAACTCGCGCAAGGTCTCGGGCCGGCGCACGATTACGAAGCTCCAGGGCTGGCAGTTCATGGCGCTCATCGCATGGCGCCCCGCCTCGACCAGTTGCTCGAGCTGCTCCAGGCTAACCGGGCGGTTGCTGTACTTGCGCACCACTTTGCGAGTCAAAATCGCTTGCAACGCGTCCATTGATATCCTTTGCGATTAATGTTTGGCGCAACCGCCATGCCGTCGCCGAATGCCCGCTTGGAGGATGGCACGGTCGCGTGTCCACGTTCAGCCGCGCCGGCAAATGGTGAACTGTTCCTCGAACTTCTCCGCCTTCTGTTGGGCGGAAGACAAACGCTGCGTGCGCAAGAAAAATTCCACCAGCTCCTGATGGCCGACCTGACCGCTGGGCCCGATGGCCTCAACCAACTCCTGGATCAGACTAGGAAACCGCTCGCTGGGAATGTAGTAGTGGGCCCAGCCGAAGTTGCAATGGCGCTGGAGGATCTTGGCGAGCGTTTTCTCCAGCGTGGCGCGATTGGCATTGTCCGTCATTCCCATCTGTGCTCCCGCCCGATACGCGGCCGCTTTGCCACACGCCCCTACCTTATCGCTCAAGGCCGCGCTTTTCCAGTGCGTTGCTGCTCTCGGGCTCGGCCCATTGTAGGCGGCGGTAGTCGAACCTTTCGGCCTCGATGAGGTTGAATTTGATCACTTCGAAATAGGGCGACAAGTCGAAATCACGCGGCGTCACCAGCCCCGCTGGCCGACTCTGCAATAACCCGAAGCGGCGCGGGTCAAGCCGGCGCAGAAAACCGCGCGGCCTGACGCTACTGGGCAATTCCAGATATTCGGGCAGGATGGGGTAGCGCACCTTGAGAAAGGCGTTGGCCAGCAGACTGGAACAAATCACCCGGGTCGGCTCGCCGCTACCAAAATCCAGCGCCTGGCGGCGCAGCCGCCGCGGCACCATCGCCACCGGCAAGAAATAGCGTGCCAGGTCGAAGATGTTACGCAGGTCGTAGGTGTCACCGACATGCCCCAACACTTCGTCGAGCACTTGCGCCAGATGGTGGCGGGTCAGGTTGAAGGGACGACAGATGCGGATGTTGAAATCGCGATACTTGACCAGCGGGGCCAAAATCACGCCCTGCTCGACCAGTGCCTCCACCAGCAGATATTCGGCTTCCTCGCCAAAACGTTCCAATAGCACGCCACGTTGCGCGGGATCGCGCCGTAGCACCTCGTCGCCAACATAGAGCGCGGCGTGGGACCAGGAGCTTTGGGTCAGATACTTGACGCATTCGCTGATCCGCTCGTTGCCCTCCACCAGCACGACATCCCCTTTTCGAATGTAACGCTTGAGGTTGGCCAAGTCGTTGGGGATCTTCAGGGTGTAGTTCTTCAGCGGCTTGGTCAGCAGCTTAAGCACCAGCCGCACAAAACTCCGGCGCATTCGCGCCGCCGATTTAAGCCGCAGCGCCATCAGGTCTCCCGACCCAAATATTTTAGTTCAGGAACGCGGCAGTTAACAGCCGGCCGCTTAATGGCAGCGGCCTCGGGCGAGCTGGCGCTCAGCTCTGGTTGGTCTTGAATGACCCTATGATGCCAAAAAACGGTACAGTCAGTTGTGGCTGTTGGGGGTCGTCGGTCTTGATCTGAAGTTGGCCGTGCAATTGCCCGTCCGCCGTGCCCCCGCGCAACGCCAGCGCCAAGCGATATTGCTTACCCGCGGCCAGCGGCTTGGCGCTCACGCTCACCGCCGGATTGGTGCTCGACAGCGCGGTGATCGTCACTGGCCGCGTGCTGTTGTTGACCACCCGCACATAGCGCACCGCGCTTTGCCCGTGCGGCAAAATGCCGAACGACACCTGCGCCGGTTCCACTAGTAAATCGCCCACCACTCGACCGTATACTGGAATTTCGATCGGCTGGTCGTTGGTACTCACCTCGACGGTATCCTCGAACGGGCCCGGAGGCATGTCGCGATTGACCGTCAGCTCCAGCCGCGCCACCACATCGGAGCTCCCTTCTTGACGAGTGACGGCAATGTGCGAGTTGGTGTTGCTCAGCTTGACGATGCTGAATTGGCCGCTCTTACGCAGCCGGCGAATGGCAACCTCGCGCGTAGCCCCAGCCCCCTTACGCAAATCGCCAAAATTGACTTCGTCCGGCACCGCTTCAGCCGCCACCGTGATCGCCCCTTGCATGGTCAGAATCAGGTCGGGAGTGCGCGGATCGTTGCTATAGACGTCGATCTGGCGCGACGCTTTGCCGCGCTCATGGCGAGTATCGAAAGTGGCCAGTATCTGGGTGCTCTCGCCGGGGCGCAAGCGTTTCTTGGCCAACGCGGCAATCGTGCAGCCGCAGGTGCTCTGCACCTGACCGATAACGAGATCGGCCTGCCCCACGTTCTTGATCGTGAAGCTGTGGGCGATCGACGGCCCCTGTGGCACTGAGCCAAAGTCGTACACCGCCTGCGCGGCTTCGATTCGGGGCTGGGCTCCGGAGATCGCCGCCGGTCCACCAGCGGCACCTGCCGTCTGCGGCGCCATCAAACTGAGTAACCAAATCAGCGTCAGCAAAGGAAAAAGTTTCATGCCGGGTGCTGCGCTCCGGTGCGCCGCTTAAGCGGCGGGGCGGGTTTGACTTCCGGCTGAGGCGCGGGCTGCTCACGCTTGGGCTCGAAGCGATCCAGAAAGCGGGTCGAGACTCGGCCCAGGCGAAAATCGGGGTCGTCTAAAATCTTCAGATGAAGCGGAATGTTGGTCTTGATCCCGTCTATCACATACTCGCGCAGGGCGGCCTTGGTGCGCGCAATCGCCAACTCGCGATCTCCAGCATGGACTATCAGCTTGGCCACCATCGGGTCGTAGTGAACCGGAACTTCGTAGCCGTCGTACAAGGCGGTTTCCACCCTAACCCCCAGGCCGCCGGGCGAATGGTGGTTCGAAACCACCCCGGGCGAGGGCAGGTGACTTTCGGGATCCTCGGCGTAGATCCGGCATTCCAACGCCGCGCCGTGCAGCTCGACCTGACGCTGGCGCAGGCGCAGCGGTTCGCCCATCGCCAGGCGCAAGCTTTCCTTGACCAAATCGATCCCGGTAACCATTTCGGTTACTCCGTGCTCGACCTGAATCCGGGTGTTCATCTCGATAAAATAGAATTGGTTATCGGGGGTGAGCAGAAACTCCACCGTGCCCACGTTGGTGTAACCCACGACCTCGGCGGCACGCACCGCGGCCTTGCCCATCTTCTCGCGCAGGCGGGAGCTGAGCACCGGACAAGGGGCCTCTTCAAACACCTTCTGATGGCGGCGCTGGATGGAACAGTCACGCTCGCCCAGGTGGATAGCGTTGCGGCGATTGTCGGCTACGATCTGAAACTCGACGTGGCGGGCCTCGACCAGGTACTTCTCCAGGTACATCTTGCGCGACCCGAAGGCGGCCTCGCTCTCGGCCCGGGCCAGCGGAAACAGCCGCGCCAGTTCGTCGGCATCGCGCGCCACCCGCATCCCCTTGCCGCCGCCGCCGGCCGCCGCCTTGATCAAGACCGGAAAGCCAAGTGCGGCGCCCTGTGCCATCGCATCGCGCAGCTCGCTAACCCCAGTCCCTTCGCTGCCGGGCAGGACCGGCACGCCGGCGCGCTTCATGATTCGCAACGCCCGCGGCTTGTCGCCCATCAGCCGGATATGACGGGCGCGCGGGCCCACGAAATGCAGGCCTGAGCGCTCGCAGGCTTCGGCAAAATCGCCATTTTCGGATAGGAAACCGTAGCCCGGATGAACCGCGTCGGCGCCGTAGGCAACCGCCGCACTAACCACGGCCGGAATATTAAGATAGCTATCCTGAGCCGCGGGCGGACCGATACAGACCGCTTCATCCGCCATCCGTACGTGCATTGCCGACTGGTCGGCGGTGGAATATATCGCCACCGTCGGGATCCCCAGCTCTCGGCAGGCCCGAATAATTCGAATCGCGATAGTGCCGCGATTAGCGATGAGTAATTTGCGAAAACCAGCCACGATTATTCCGATTGTAACCTTAGGCGCCTTCGATCACCATCAGGGGCTGCCCATACTGTACCGGTTGGCCATTGTCCACCAATACCCGCACCAACCGACCGGCTACCGTCGCCTCGATTTCGTTAAGCATTTTCATCGCTTCCACGATGCAGAGGGTTTGTCCCTTATGGACCGAATCGCCCTCCCGCACGAAGGGCTGCGCGTCGGGCGCCGCGGCGCGAAAAAATGTCCCCACCATCGGCGACGTAATCAGCACCTGTCCGGCCGCCAGCTCCAACGCCGGGATAGCCGCCGGGCCGGCGGGTGCAGGACGGGCCACCGCGCTGGCAGCTTCGGCCACGGGCGGTGCAGGTGGTAGCGCGGCCTGCGTGGCACGCGGATGCGCCTCCCCGCGCACCAGGCGGATACGTCCCTGGCGACCATCTACTTCCAATTCGGTAATTGCGCTGTCACGCATCAGCTCAACCAGCGCCTTGAGTTCGCGCAGATCCACCATCGCGCCCCGAGCAGCCTTCTGATTAGTCTTATTCATTGGCAAGCTGACGCCTGACTCCCTTCTCCATCGGCGGTTGGCGCCGACCGCGTGCTTGCGCCAGCTCAACCAGCGCGCGCAGGGCCAGGGTATACCCCTGGGCGCCCAAGCCTATGATCCGGCCGTCGACCAGATCGGCAATCGTGGAATGGTGACGAAAGGGCTCGCGCCGATAAATGTTGGACAAATGCACCTCCACCATCGGCACTTCCAACAAAGCCAGCGCGTCGCGAATCGCGATACTGCTGTGGGTGTAGGCGGCGGGGTTGATAATCACGCCCTCGACCTGGCCGCGAGCCGCCTGAATGCGCCCCACCAATTCGCCCTCGCTGTTGGACTGAAAGGTCTCCACACGCACCCCGAGTTCGGCTCCTAGCGCGCGCAATTGCGCGTCGATCTGGCGCAGCGTAGTGCTCCCGTACAGGGCCGGTTCCCGCTCGCCAAGCAGATTGAGGTTGGGGCCATGCACCACCAAAATGCGCATCGCGGCCGCCCCACCACGTCTTGCCCTCGCCATGGACTCCCACATCCTCCCCGCGGCATTCAATCGTAGCGCTCGCTTGGTTTCAAGCCGGCCGCCGCTCTTCGCGCTCTGGCGCGTGCCGCTCAGCCGCCGACAGAAGCCAGTTCAGGGCTTGGAGGGTGCGCGCGCGCGCATCGCCTCCTGATAAATTTCGCGGCTGGAGCGGCCGCTCAGCCGTGCAACTACCTTGCTGGCTGCCCGTGGCTCCATCCCGGCCGCAATCAAGTCGGCAACACCAACCCCCGGTTGAGCAGCCGCCGGCTGCGCCTCGGCACCCGCCACCACGACGGTAATCTCACCGCGCGCCCGGTCGCGAGCAAAGCGCGCGGCCAACTGCCCCAAAGTCTCGCGCGTAGCCTCCTCGTACAGTTTGGTCAACTCCCTGACGAGTGCGGCCGGTCGCTCAGGCCCCAATTCGCTCGCCATCGCGGCCAGGCTTTCGCCCAACCGGCGCGCGCTTTCATAAAAAACCAGCGTGCGCGACTCGTGGGCCAACTCCCGCAGGCGCTGCGCACGGGCCTGGGCACGGGCGGGCAAAAAGCCTTCGAACACAAAGCGATCGGTGGGCAGGCCGGCGACCGCCAGCGCGGCAATCGCGGCACAGGGGCCGGGAATCGCGCGTAGCGCGATTCCCGCCTCCTGCGCCGCGCGCACTAGGCGGTAGCCGGGGTCGGAGATTCCCGGCGTACCCGCGTCGCTGACCAGCGCGATCCGCTCTCCGCGCTGCAGCCGCGCCACCAGTTCTTGCGCGCGGCGCTGTTCGTTGTGTTCGAAATTGCTAATCAGCGGTTTGCGAAGCCCGTGCGCCGCCAGCAGGCGTGCGGTATGCCGGGTGTCTTCGCAGGCAATCGCATCCACCTCCGCCAGCACCTCGAGCGCGCGCAAAGTCAGATCGCGCAGATTCCCAATCGGTGTCGCCACCACATACAACACGCCCTCGGAAGAGGCTGGACGCTGGCTTGGATCGGGGTTGGACATAAGCTGTAGGTCCTTGGAGCACACACGATAGTGGCTCGCAGGGTGAGCCGCTATCGTGAGGCAAAGTTGGCCGTCTAACAAGCTGCCTACTCTATCGCCAAACGACCGACGCTATTAGATTGGGAGACGGTCGGAAGGCCGATGCAACGCGCTTTTCCAACACCCGCCGGGGCCGGCCCAGACCAAGGAAGTCTCGCAAGGAGTCCGATCGATGTCCGCTGCCCAGGACCAGCCGCAGACCGCGACCCTGCTGATGAAATGTCCCGATCGCAAGGGACTGGTGCGCGACATCGCCGATTTCATCAGCAGCCGCGGGGGTAACATTCTGCACGCCGACCATCATCTGGATGGCGAAACCAGCGAGTTCTTTGCCCGCGTGGAATGGTCCTTGGCTGATTTTGGTCTGCCCCCAAGCGACATTGCGCAGGCCTTTCGCCCACTCGCTGAGCGCTACCAGATGGAATGGCAGTTGCGCTTTTCCAGCGAGCAGCCGGCAGTGGCAATCTTCGTCTCGCGTCTGGGCCATTGCTTGCTCGACCTGCTCCATCGATGGGAAATTGGCGAAATGCCCGGACGAATCGTGGCGGTGCTTAGCAACCATCCCGCCTTGAGACCAGTGGTCGAGCGCCAGCAGGTACCCTATTATTACTTTCCAATTACGCCGCAGAACAAACGGGCTCAGGAAGCTGCTGAGCTGGAGCTGCTAAAACAACTGCAAGTCGATCTGATTGTAACCGCGCGCTATATGCAGGTCTTCACCGACGACTTCATCGCTTGCTATCCCAGCGCCATAATCAACATTCACCATTCTTTTCTGCCCGCCTTCGTCGGCTCCAGCCCGTATGCCCGGGCCTACGAACGGGGCGTCAAGTTGATCGGCGCCACCAGCCATTACGTCACTCCGCTCCTTGATTCGGGACCGATCATCGAGCAAGACGTCGTCCGCATCAGCCATCGCGACAGCCTGGCCGACCTGATTCGCAAGGGACGAGATCTGGAACGGGTGGTGCTGGCCCGCGGGGTGCGCCTGCATCTGGAGCGCCGAGTGCTGTCTTATGCCAACAAGACCGTGGTGTTTGATTAAATGGTAGCCCAGACAACCGCTCAAGGCGCCCCAATCGTGCTCGGACAACTCCTGGACGGCACCCTGGCCGCGCGCGCGGTGCGCGCGCAGGTCCGCCAGGGGGTCGCGCGGCTCAAGCAGGAACACGGCATCACGCCTGGCTTGGCGGTGGTGATGGTGGGGGAGGACCCCGCCTCGCGCATTTACGTGCAGGCCAAGGAACGCGCCTGTCAGCAGGTCGGAATCAACTCGCAAGTCCATCGCTTGGCTGCCGACATCAGCGAGGACGAACTCACGCACTACATATACCGGCTCAACCGCGATCCGCGAGTCCATGCCATCCTGCTCCAGTTGCCGCTGCCCGATCGGAGCTTGGAAAACCCGGCCTTGGCCGAGATTGACCCGGCCAAAGACGTCGATGGCCTCTCGCCCAGTAGCCAGGCCCGGCTGCTGGCGGGCGAGCCCGGCCTGCGCCCCTGCACGCCGCTGGGGATTATCGATCTGATTGACCGCACCGGGGTCGATCTGACCGGCAAGCGAGCGGTCGTGATAGGTTTGAGTGTGCTGGTAGGCAAACCACTGGCGCTGCTTTTGCTTGAGCGCAATGCGACCGTGGTGCTGTGTCACGAGTTCACCCGCGATCTGGCGGGCGAAGTCGCCGGCGGAGACGTCGTGATCGCGGCTGTGGGCAAGCCCGGGCTGATTCGCGGGCAGTGGATCCGGCCCGGCGCGATCGTGATCGACGTCGGCATCAATCGCACCCCAGCCGGAATCGTGGGCGACGTCGAATTCGAAGCCGCCCGCCAGCGCGCCGCTTTCATCACGCCCGTGCCCGGCGGGGTGGGCCCGATGACAGTTGCGATGCTGGTGCGCAACAGCCTGCTGGCGGCCGAGCGGATTGCGCTCTCGGGCCGCTGAGAAAACCAAGGCGAACCAGCGCATCGGCTTGGATGAAGCGCCGAGCCCGCGCGTTGGCCAACGACTCAGGAGCAATCAAGTCAGATGCCGCATAAATTGACTAACCTACTTGCCGCTGTTCCTTCCGACCTGGAAATCGCGCAGGCCGCCATCCCGCTGCCGATTACCCAAATCGCCGCCGAGGCCGGAATCGAGCCGGACGAACTAGAGCTCTACGGCCAGACCAAGGCCAAGGTCCGGCTCTCGCTGCGCGATCGGCTGCGCGCGGCCCCTAACGGCAAATATGTGGTCGTCACTGCGATTACTCCCACCCCTTTGGGCGAGGGCAAAACCACCACTACCGTAGGCCTCAGCCAAGCGCTGGGCGCCCATCTGGGACGCAAGGTCTTCACCTGCGTGCGTCAACCCAGCCAGGGGCCAACCTTTGGAATCAAGGGAGGCGCGGCCGGCGGCGGTTACAGCCAGATCATTCCGATGGAGGAATTCAACCTTCATCTGACCGGCGATGTTCATGCCATCACCGCCGCCAATAACTTGCTGGCGGCGGCAATCGATGCCCGCATCCTGCACGAAAAAAGCGCCAGCGACAAAGCCCTATTCGATAGGCTCTGTCCGCCCGCGGGCGACGGCCGCCGGCGCTTCTCGCCGGTGATGGAGCGGCGGTTGCGCAAGCTAGGCATCGCGCATACCGATCCCAACGCACTCAGCGCAACCGAGCGTAGTCGATTCGCGCGCCTGGATATCGATCCCGACTCGATCACCTGGCGACGCGTGATCGATACCAGCGACCGTATGCTACGCGCCATCACCATCGGCCAGGGCGCCGACGAAAAGGGCTTCGAGCGTGCCACCGGTTTCGATATCACGGTGGCCAGTGAAATCATGGCGATTCTCGCCCTGACCACCGACCTGGCGGATATGCGCGAGCGGCTGGGTCGAATGGTCATCGGCGCCGATCGCACGGGCGCCCCGGTCACTGCTGACGACCTGGGGGTGGGCGGTGCGCTGGCGGTGCTGATGAAGGACGCCATCATGCCCAACCTGATGCAAACCCTGGAGGGCACCCCTGCCTTCGTCCATGCCGGCCCCTTTGCCAACATCGCGCATGGCAATTCCTCGATCGTGGCCGATCAAATAGCGCTCAAACTGGTGGGCGAAGAGGGCTACGTCTTGACCGAAGCCGGCTTCGGCGCCGACATGGGCTTCGAGAAATTCTGCAACATCAAATGCCGCACCAGCGGTCTGAAGCCCAATTGCGCGGTGTTGGTGGCCACGGTGCGTGCGCTCAAGATGCATGGCGGCGGACCCAAGGTAGTGGCCGGCCGCCCACTCGCCGCGGAGTATACCGAAGAGAATCTGCCGCTGCTGGAAGCGGGATGCGCCAATCTGACCAAGATGATCGAAAACGTGCGCCTCTTCGGCATCCCGGTGGTGGTCGCGATCAATCGCTTCAAACACGATACTAGCGCCGAACATGCCTTGATCCGGCGCTTGGCGCTGGCCGCCGGCGCCTACGAAGCGGTGGTCAGCAATCACTGGGCCCAAGGCGGCGCGGGCGCCGTGGCGCTGGCGCAAGCAGTGGTGGAAGCCTGTGCTCAACCCAGCGATTTTCATTTCTTGTATCCGCTGGAGCTCGGCATCAAGGAAAAAATCGAGATCATCGTGCGCCGGATGTACGGTGGCGCGGGTGCCGAGTACCTACCCGCGGCGGAGGCCAAAATCGAGCTGTTTACCCGCAACGGCTTCGATAAGCTACCAATTTGCATGGCCAAAACCCATTTAAGTCTCAGCCATGACGCCGCTCTCAAAGGCGCGCCCCGCGACTTCGTGGTCCCGGTGCGCGACGTGCGAGCCAGTGTCGGCGCCGGCTTCCTGTACCCGCTACTGGGAACGATGAGCACAATGCCAGGATTGCCCACCCGCCCGGGCTTTTACGACGTAGACCTCGACCCGCATACTGGCCGTATAGTTGGCCTGTCGTAGGTCAAATTCATGGCCAACAGCATCTGGACCGCGCCCCTTGAGGAGTTGAGCGCCCAAGTGGCGCGTGGTCCGGTGCCGGCCGCGGTCAGCGTGAGCGCGGTCTGCGCCGTGCTGGCATTGGATCTGGCAACCATGGCAATCCAGGTCAGCGCGCGGCGGGCCAAAACCGGCGGCGGTAAGACTGAAGAGATTGTGCAGCGGCTCGGCTTGGTGCGCGCGCGTTTGCAGCGGGCGGCGGACGAAGACACCTCCGCCTATAACGATTACCTGGCCCAGCGCCGACAAGCCAAATCCAAGCCCCAGGCCGACGTGCATCAAACTCTGGCGGCGACCCTTGGCCGCGCCATCGAGGTACCCTTGGATGTTGCCGAGGCCGCTACTCAAGGGTTGCAACTTTGTGTGCAGGCCATCTTATTCGCTCATCCAGTGGTCCGCGCCGATCTGACGGCCGCTTTGCTCCTGCTCGACGCCGTGGCGCAGGCGGCGCTGCGCAGCGCCGATACCAACCTGGAGCTGTTGGATGCACCAGGCTTGATAGAGACCTTGCATCGGCGCCGCGATGCCTTGGCGGCGGCGGCGCAGCAGGCACGCCAGGCGGCTTACCATGCGAGCTTCGCAGCATCGCGTACACCGCCCTCGCGACCGTAAAGCCGGTCCCACGCCTGGTCTGGTGCGCGCAGCCAACAACCCCGCAGGCGCGTGCGCCGCCGATTTTTGATTGACAAATCGGCTCCTCGGTAAAACGCTAAATACTTAAAGCGCCACAACTACTGAGGTCACGATTTTCATCCACCGCCGCGCCGATAGACTGGACAAGGGGAAAGGGGCGGCGTCACGCGTCACGGAGTGCAAGGAGTTAGCCGTGAAAAAGACAACTAACAAGCAAGGTCGCACCGCTGCGTCATCGTCACGGGCCTCGGCTCGTCAGACTCGCGCCAAACGCGCCACCAATGGCCGCCGAGTCCGCCGTCAGCCGCTCAACATGCAATGGTTGAGGGATTTTGTCTCCCAGATGCTGGCGGTTGAACGTGGCGGGGAAAAACTTTATCAGCGCGCTCTAGACGAACTGGAGCACGAAGAGCTGCGCGACCGCCTCGAGCGCTTCGCCGAGCAAACTCGCCGCCACGTCGAGCTGTGCGAGCAGATGCTCGAAGTGGCAGGCTGCGATCTCGACTACTTGAGCCAAGAAGCCCACCTGGCCGAGCAGAAAGTCGAGGGCTTGCTCTCGGCCGAGGCCGATGAAGAGCTACGCGATCTCAACAATCTGGAAAACCTGCTCCTAGCCGAAACCAAGGATCATTGGAATTGGGAAACGCTGGCTACGGTCACCAGCGAAATCGAGGATCGCGAGCTGAGCCGCGCGGTGCGCAAGGCGGCCACCGAAGCCACGCGCCAGGAACTGGATCACGTGAAATGGACCGCCGATCAAATCACCAAATTAACGCAGGAAATGGCGCGGCGCGAAGAGCCCACGGAGGAAGAAGTGGAAGCGGAGGATTCTGAGGAAATGGCTGAACAGCATCGCTCCTAATCAACGTGCGAGCGTTATCCTCACGCCCGCAAAGGAAAAAGGACCCTCGCACCCTCTCCGCCCGCGCCCTACGTAGAGTATAAGGTCCCTCCCTGCTGGCCAGGGGGCTTTCAACTCGAGTAACTCAGCAACTGCGGCCCCTCGCTTGGCTTCGAGCTGGCGCGGCTTTTCATCAAGAGGTCAAGCTCGCAGGCCGCCACCACCGTCGGCGACAATTTCGACCTCGCGAAGCGTCGTGATTAGATCGCGCACTAAAGACCGAAACAGCTTAAAACCAAGATCAGCGCTTGCATGGCCATTAGCGGACATGCGGCATCGAGAGTCCTGGCCAAGTGGCGTTTGCGAACGCGCGAACGATAAGATGCTTGACGACCTTTAGCCATCTTTATGATTGTATTTATACGCACGGCCATCGGGATCGAAGCGATGAGGTGTTCTCGGGCAAGAGGCTAAGCGTGATTCCGGCCGCGGAGGCCATGCCGCAATGGTCGGTGGAGTTGCGGGTGTCCACCGAAGGCCAGGCCTGCACCCAAAATCGGTCATGGCAATCACATGTCCTCCGACCGCGGCCCTTTGGCGCACTTTAGAGGACGCAGAAATATGAGTGCCGACCATCTGTGACGGGAAAAATCAAAAGCAGCGCGCCAAGTGACTATTTGGCCGCGGAGCGAACCTTCCTTGCCTGGATCCGAACCGGCCTGGCGCTGATGGGATTCGGTTTCGTGGTCGCCCGCTTCGGCCTGTTCTTGCGTGAGATCGCGATGACCACTCATGCCCGACCGCTTGAACCCACTGGCGTTTCCCTGTGGATTGGCACCGCGCTCCTTTTGGTCGGGGTGTTGACGAATGTAGCAGCGGCGATCCATCACGTCGGCCTGATCGGCCGGCTTAACCGTGGCGAGGAGGTTGGTCGGCCGTCTGCCGCCGGAATCGCTATCGCGCTGATCCTCGCGGTCTTTGGCTTGGCGCTGGCCGCCTATCTGGTGCTGATGAGATAAGCGGCCTGCGACGGTGGCGCGCGCCTGCCATGCTGCGGGAAGCCGTCGGAGGAAAACGCCGCTTCTGTTTGAGCAGCTGGTTCGGAACGGTGATAAAGGCCCCAGCAGCGTTGGCACCCCGTGCGGGATTTGAACGCGCGACCCCAGGATTAGGAATCCTGTCGAAAATGCTAGGGTTTTTCGGAATGCCTAAAACGCGGGCAAAACGCGATAAAAGCACTGCGAAGCCCTGGCCGTCCTGGTCCGCCTTCGCGCCTACACCCTGCCCGACGGCCGCATGGCCGCGGCTCGCGCGCTTGTCGAGGGGTTGCACCCGCTGCTAACGGCCCCGGAGCTGGACCCCACACAAGCCCTGACCGACCTGCAAGCCGGCGAATCCTTCAGAACGCTTTTGGGATTCCGGCCTGCTTGAGAACCGCGTCGGCTGTATGGCGCGACAGAATGTTGCCGTCAACTGGGAAATAGCGGCGGGTTATAGGGCTGAACCAGACTTCGTGATCGCCCTTGCCGTGACGGTCGAATCGGCAGGCATGCTCGCGCAAGATGCGCTTGAGCTGTGTAACCGGCCATCAGGCCGCGGCGAGCGCGATCCGTGCTTCATGCTCGAAGCGCGCCACCACTGATCGAGTCTCCCTGGCCGACGAAGGCGCGTTCAATTCGAGCAATTCGGGAACCAAAATCCCAAGCTTGGCTTCTAGCTCGCGTGGCGTGGCCGCTTCTGCCACCAATCCCGGCACCTGCTCGCTTTCCGCTACCCATACGCCCGCTTCGCCATCCCAGAAGGCCTGGATCACAATGTCCATGGTGGGTTCGCCCCCGTCTGTATACCTACCCAGCATATCGCCCCGTTACGAGCGCCGACAAGCTCCCATGCTGACCGACTTCGAGGCCGCTATCTATGCGAGCTGCTACCTGCTGGCGACGACTGGCTGGCTCACCCCGTAGCCGATGCGCGCGCCCATCTGGATAAGCTGGCGGCCGGCGATCGCGCTGAAGACTACCCGGTATTGGAAGGCCAGTCGGATGGTTGCGCTGCTTGAAAGCATTGACGCGCGGCTGGCAAAGACAGAATCAACCGTGGCGCTTTCCAAGGGCCCGCCTGGCTTGGGCATCTAGACCCGCAAACCCGCCGGGCTATCCAAGGGCACCATCGCGTCAGGACCGCACTTCGGACAGGCGTTGTGACGCGCTGCTAAGCGCCATCGAGTAAATCAGGCCCGGGACGATGAAGAGCAGCCACAAGCCAAGTTTCACGACGAAGCTACTAGCGTCAGCGCTTGGGGCGGCCGACGAAGCCACGAACAGTGCATACCCGGTCTTTGGCCGACGGCATCGGATAGCCATAGCGCGCTTTTCTTAGCGACCGCACCCCCGGCGCGACAGGTTCCCGGCAACCAAACTGAGGCGCTAGCCGGCCCCGGCCGGGCTTCAAACGCCTACAATACGCCTACACCGAGCGACAGCCGTCTGACCTGAAACCCGAAAACCCCTTGAATTTATTGGCGCCCCGTGCGCGACTTGAACGCGCGACCCCAGGATTAGGAATCCTGTGCTCTATCCTGCTGAGCTAACGGGGCGCTGTAGAACGGCACGAACCCAGTGGCCATTGGGGAGCAAAGCTGAGCGAGCCGTCACCAGCAAAGCCTAGTCCGCACCCGCCGCCTTGCCAAGCGCGGCCATAATTAGCGCTTTGACCGTCAGGCGTACGATTTGGGAAATTGCGGTACCGCGGAAAGCGATTGCATTCCTGGCCAGCTCCGCATCTGATGGATGTGCCCTCTGACGCCGCGAGGATATGGCTGGCAGGTGGCAGGGTCGCGTTCAGCGCGTCACGTCAATCAGGAAAATGGGGAGCCGCTTGGCCCTCCAACCGCAGTCCCAATTTCCGTTGACAAAGAACCGCCAAGGCGCTGTCGCGCCCTGGCGGCGGTGGAGACCTAGGAATAAAAACCCGTGCAGAAAGTAAGCTGCGCGGTGCGCTACAGGCGGGTGGCCTAACGCGCGCGGGGCGGGCAATCAGGCCTGATGAGCGGTGCGGTCGCGCCGGCGTACAGTAGGCGCACTAATCCGCCGCGGCCGAACCACCGGCGAACGGCGAGCCAACGGACGCCGGATCACTCCGGCCAGCTGCTGGGCGCGCCAATGAAGCAGCTCCCGCCGCAGCATCTCCGGCTCGATACCGAGCGTCTCGCACACCGTATTGAAAGAGAACGGCCCCTCGCCGCCGGTGCCGCAAAGCCATTCTTCCGCTTCTTGAAACAAGCGCTTGCGCCGGCCATTTTGGGCCCCGGCATTGTTCTGAAAACAACGCAAGGCATCTTCCAGAATCGCCATCATCAACCGCTTAACCGGTGCGAACTCGCTATCTTCCTGTCGCCGGCCATCATAAAACTGAGCCGGAGTCATAATCTCAGGGACAAATAGCGATCCTACGACGCCATTATCTTGAACCATCGGAATAAGATCTCCAATTGGTTCAGTAGCAAGCAATCTCCGTTCCATTCGTAAACAACAAATAACCGCTTTATTTTAAAAATTTAACCGAGCCTCGGCTTGCAACCTGCAAAAGCGCCGAGCGGCTGGAGCTTAATCCCAGCATCTGCGCGCCTTATCCCTTCGGCCGGTGACAGACGGGTCGCCTAAAAAACCGCCCTGAAGCGGAGTACCTGCTTGACCCAACTCACGGCTTTCGTTCACGCATCACTCCTTCGCAGATTGCAAAGCAATAGCGTGAATTCATCTTTTGCGAAAACACGCCTTGTCAGCAAACCTCCGCAGCGGCGCGGTTGGGCCGGGTTGGCTACGACTTGTGAGTGGGGTTTTGTGGGAAGAAGCCAGGGTTTAGATGGGAGGCTTCGGATGCCGAGGCTGCGAAGGGGGGGGACGCATCCTCAGTCGACTCGTCAGCCTCCCATCTAAATCCTGGCCCATACCGCATGGACGCAAGGATATCTGATCCAAGGGCCAAAATCGTACCATCGAGCCGACCAGACTGTCAATCAGCTTGCGACGGTAAATTCTTCCTGCTCAGTAGTAGGGACAGCTAGAGATTACCTCTTTTATGCTGTCTTCGGTGCTATTGCAATAGGGTGGATTGACCGCCGCCGGAGCCGGCTGCGCGCTGGGCGAGACGAAACTTCAGAATTTCGACTAGGGCTGCCGCGCGCCGCTCCCGAGCCTCGAGTAGACTTTGCTTTTCCACCGCGTCGAGATCGAGATGAAAGCACAGAAAATTGAGCAAGCCGGTTCCTGCAAGACCGCGCTGTTCGACCAGTACCCTCCAGGCTTCAGAAGCCGCCGAACCACCGTATTCCAGCACGGTGGCTTGCAGGGCCGCCATCAAGGAAGGTTCTGGGTCCGAGCTGGCCATGGCCGGCCAGCCCACCCGAGCCTGACGGTAGGGCAAGTCGCCAAATTCTTCGATGATCTCGAATTCGCTGAAGCCGCGCAGAACGAAGTTATAGCGACCGTCGGGTAGCTTAACCAGCCGCTCGATACGGCCAGCGCACCCCACCCGGTAGAGGTCGGGCTTGCCGTAGTAGCGAGGCTCCCAATCGCCCTTGAGCAGGACCATACCCAAGATTCCGTCACGCTGGCCAACCTCGGCTATCATCTGACGATAGCGGGGCTCGAAGACGTGTAGGGGAAGCTCGACCGTGGGAAACAAGACCACGTTGGGTAGCGGAAAGAGTGCGATACGCTCCGGATAAGCCATTATGGGCCTCAAGACGCCCTCGCTCATTGAAATCTGCCGGCAACCCCGCATGCCCGGGGCCCGGCGCTAGCCTACAGGCGTCGATTCTTGAGCGCCGGCAATTCGCGCCGCACTCGCTCCATCTCGGTCCGATCCAAGGGCGCCATCACGACCTCTTCGTGTTCGGTACTGGCGCGGACCAACACCCGGCCCCAGGGATCGACAATCATCGAATTGCCGTACTCGTTGTATCCGTAGGGATTCATTCCGTATTGACCCGGCGCGATCAGAAAGGCCTGATTTTCGATCGCGCGGGCACGCACCAGGACTTCCCAATGCGCTTGACCGGTGGGATAGGTAAAGGCGCTGGGCAAGGTGATTATCTCGGCACCGAGCGTGGCCAATTGCCGAAAAAGTTCGGGAAAACGCAAATCGTAACAAATGCTCAAGCCCAGCCGTCCCAGTTCGGTAGCCGCGCACACCACCTCGCTACCGGGCCGCTTGACCTCCGATTCACGCGTCACCACGGCTCCGGTCAGCTCAACGTCAAAGAGATGGATTTTACGGTAGCGCGCCACGCTCACTCCCTCGGGGTCGATCAGGACCGAGGTATTGTAGGCATGGCTGTCATCGCCAGCGATGCGCTCGGTGATCGAGCCAGCTAGCAGCCAGATTCGATGCTGGCGCGCGAGTTGCGCCATTAATTGCAAAGTAGGCCCCGACAGGTCTTCGGCCGCCTGCGCCTGAGCGGCCCGGGTCCCTCGCCAATTGAAGGTCTCGGGCAAGACCACCAGGTTGGCGCCTTTGAGCGCGGCCGCCCCGATCAGGCGTGCGGCCGTTTCCAGGTTGCGCTCCTTGTCGCTATCCGAACGCATCTGCACCGCCGCGGCTATCACTTCCATGGCTGCTACCCTACGCCAGCGCCAGCGCAACTGCTAACCTGGCGGGCCACCCGCCGCTCAATAGCGCGGCACGGTTGGATCGACCTCGCACGACCATGCCTCGATGCCGCCGGCCAAATTGAGGACTCGGGCAAAGCCACTTTGGTGAAGATAGCCGGCAACCTGGGCGCTGCGCATACCATGATGACACAGCACCACGGTTTCGCGTTCCTTGTCCAATTCGGCCAACCGAGCGGGAATTTCGTCCATTGGAACGTGGATCGCATCGGGAAAGGGCGCACAGGCCACTTCGAAGGCCTCACGTACATCCAAAATCACCGGCCGATCGGCTCTCTTCATGCGCTCGGCCAGTTGTGTCGCGGTAATAACTCCCAATTCCGCCATCGCGTCGTCCTGCTCCTAGCTGAGCATACCAAGTCCGAGCTACTTAGGGCAGCGGCTTGCCGCCAACCGGCGCCCGATCAATCATTGCACTCCGATGCCGTACGACGAGCACGACGTAGCCCTAATGCACTTGGCGCTGGATGAGGCCGAACGTGGCGCCCGAGGCGGCGAAGTCCCGGTCGGCGCGATAATCGAGTACGACGGCAAGGTCATCGCACGCGCCCATAATCAGCCCATCGGTCTTAACGATCCTACTGCCCATGCCGAAATCCTCGCGATTCGCGCGGCCGCTCAGAGCTTGGGTAGCTACCGGCTGGGCGGCGCCGCTTTGTATGTCACGTTGGAGCCCTGTCCGATGTGCATGGGTGCGATTATTCAAGCGCGGCTGGCGCGAGTTAAGTTTGGTGTACGTGACCCCAAGGCCGGAGCAGCCGGATCGGTTTACGATTTTGGCCGGGATGGTTGGTTAAACCATTGGGTTGAAATCTATCCCGAGCTTATGGCATCAGAATGTGCACAGATCCTGGCGCGCTTTTTTGCCGCCCGACGCTGTTAGGGTTGTGAATTATCGATTTCACCGGCGCTTTAAAATCTTTCCCAACTTAAACGTCGTGGTGAGTCGTTCGGGACCAGGGATCACGGTGGGAATCGCCGGCCGTCACGTCAATTGGTCGCGCGGCCGGCTGACCTGTATCCCAGGTATCCCTGGCTCGGGCATCTTTGTGACCTCCCGCATCGGCAGCTACAGCGGCTTTCATTCCGCCCACGTCGAGCGCCCGGTCCCACCCAACCGCCAACGTTGGGCCCATCGCATGGGCGCCTTGGCCACGCTCACGACCATCCTGGCGGCCGCGGTGGTGGTCACCCTGCTAGTCATGGATTTCGTGCTAAAATAATTTCACAAGTTGCAACTTCCCGCGGCAGACATGAACGACCTGTTCGAGACGGTTGACTACCTCATGCAACATGGGGAAGACGAGCTGGCCCGCCTGAACCGCCCGCGACGTGATACCTGGTTTTCTTCCTTGCGGCTAGAAGTGATTTTTCGACGGGCAGCGAGCGCAGACAACGGCGCCGCGCGGCGCAGCACAGTGACCCAAAGTGCGGGCTTGGGAATGAGCGTGCTGGCTCGGTCCGGCGCCGCCCTGGGCTTCGGCTACAGCGGTTTGGAACTGGGCAGCGAAGCGCGCAGCGCGCACAAATTGCTGGCGGCGTTGCGGGCGGGTTATGCCCGAGCCTACGAACGCGCACGCTACAATGCTCGTCAAGCCGCTGCTTTGGCTCGCTCCCGCCCCGGCCCTACTCCCGGCTGGGTCGCAACGCCCTCTCAGCGCTCCAATCTACCGGCCCGCTTCGCCCGCGATCCGACCGGGCTGGCGCAGTCCGAATTGGAGGCACTGTGCCGCCAAGTCTCCGGCGAAATTGGCGGCTTGGGGCGCGAGGTAGTCTTTAACAGCGTTTCGGCGATGACCGAATTGCGCCGGGAATTGCTGATTACTAGCGAAGGAAGCGTGCTTGCCCAGGGCTTCGCCTTTGCTCAAGGGGATTGCTATGTGGTCGCGCAGAGCGCCCAGGGGCATGACGAGTCCCATGACAGTATCGGCCAACAGCTCGGACCCGAAGTCCTCTTCGAGGGCGGGGGCGAGCCGCCGATGGTGACTCCCTCGCTGCGCCAGTTTGCGCTCGATCTGGCCGGCGAGGCTCGGATGCTGGCTGCCGCTCCTGCCCTGCGTCCATCGGAGGAAGAGGCGGTGGTTGTCACCGATCCCCATTTCAACGCGCTAGTAGCCCACGAGATCGTGGGGCATCCCAGCGAAGCCGACCGCGCCCTCAAGATGGAAGCAGGATACGCTGGCCGGAGCTGGTTTTTGCGCTCGCTGAGCGATAATCAAATCGGCTGCCAGATTGGCTCTGCGCTGTTGTCCGCCTGCTCCGATCCGAGCCTGCCCGGCTATGGCCATTACGCCTATGACCACGAAGGAGTGGCCGGCCAGCGTGTGACGCATATCGATCGCGGAATATATGTGGACTTTCTCAACTCGCGCGCCACCGCCGCGATCCTAGGCGTAGCGCCCAACGGGTCGGCACGGGCCAGCGCAGCACCCTACGCACCGCTGATTCGCATGTCCAACACCTTCATCCTGCCCGGCCAGCGTACCCCCGAGGAAATCATCGGCGAAGTGAACCACGGCTATTACGTGTGCGGCAGTCGCACGCCTTCCATCGCCGAATCTCGCGAGAACTTCCGCATCTCGGCCCGCCGCGTCTATGCGATCGAGCACGGGCGCCTGGGCCAGCTTTATCGCGCCGGCAGCCTGGCCGCCGACGCCAAGCGCTTCTTCAGCCAAATCGACGCGGCGGGCAACGATTTGCACCTGTTCGCGATCCCCAATTGCGGCAAAGGACAGCCCATGCAGATAAAGCGCATGTCCAACGGTGGACCCACCTTGCGCTCGCGCGGCTATTTGTTGGGAGTCTGACCCGATGCCAACCCTGCACGCACTGCGCGATTTCCTGACTCGGGGCTTAGCGCGGGCGGCGCGCGAGCCCGGCCTGCGCCAATTCGAAATCTATGCGCAAAGCGGCGAACAGATCGTCGCGCGGCTCAATTACACTTCCGACCTGCCCTCGCGCGGGGTCGAAGAAACCAAGTCACTTCACAGCCAGGGGCTGGCGGTTCGTGTCTTAACCGACGACGATCCGGCACGCTTCGGCAGCGCCTCGCGCGCAGGAGAGCTCAACCTTCCATCTCTTTGCGCGGCCCTGGCACAAGCACGCCGCGAGGCGGTCCATGACCCCCATTTTCAAAGCCTACCGGCCAGCCGCGCGCCGGCCGCAGCCACGTGGGAACGCCCTGGCTTGATGGGGCTGACTTCGTTAGCGCTGACCGGCTATGCCTGGCGCATTCTGCGCGGAGCACTCGATACCTTCGACCATCGCGAAGAGGTGCCCAATCCGCCCGCACTGATCGTCGGCGGCGACCTTACCCTGACCCGCGATCGAATCGCAGTGGCGGGCTCCCAGTTAAGCGGTATCCGCGCCGACGAAAGCGCCCATTTCACCGCCACGGTCACCGTAGTAATCGAAGCCACCGGCGCCAAGTCAGCCGCTAGCGCCGCCGGCCGCTCAATCGATCAATTAGAGCAGGCCGTCCAACTGGGTGCCCAGGCAATGGCTGGGGCGCTGCGCGGCGGCAATGGCATCTGTCCACCCGAGGGGCGCTATCCGGTATTGCTTGGCCCCCAGCCGATCGCCGAAATCCTAGGGTACATGGTGCTACCCTCGCTCAGCGCGGCGTCGTTTTACCGCGCCGATTCCGCCTACTACGGACGCTTGGCGAGCGCGGTCATGGATCCCCGGCTCGATCTGGAGGACAACCCGCGCGCCGCCTGGGGCGCGCTCCATCGGCAGATTAGCTGCGAGGGACTCTCAACCACGCGCACCAGCCTGATTCGCAACGGCAAGGTCGCTGGCTTGATGGCCTCCTATTACGACACCCTGCGGCTACGCGCGGCGCAAGCCGGGGTGGCGGCGCAGACCTCCGGCCTCGCCCTCAAGCCCAATTGCGGCTGGCGGCTGGGCAGTTACGGCGGACGGCGTTTCGACGCGCCGCCACGCGCGGTGGCTAGCAACGTTGCGTTGCGAGCACGGGGCGGCAGGGAAGAAGGCAAGCTGGCGGGTGATATCCGCCACGGCATCCAAGTCGGGAGGGTCTGGTACACCTATCCGATTAACGGCCAGCGAGCCGGTGATTTTACCTGCACCGTGAGCGGCGATTCCTACCTGATCGTAGACGGCCGCGTAAGCGCGCCAATCGTGCCCAATCGACTGCGTATCAACGCCAACATCGACGAAGTCTTCAACGCCGTCCGTGCCGCCGGCAATCGCACCCATCTCGCCCTGGTATGGGGCGAGCCGCATGTTTTTTACGTACCGGCGCTGGCTGTCGACAGCCTCTCATTCGCCCCGGTGGGACGCGAGCCACCACGGTAACGAGAGTCGACATCGCCAGCCATCTTCAGGTCGGCGTGTACCTTGCGGAAAAAGAAGCGCAGCAATGAACCGCGCCGCACGCTTCGATAGTGGTTACTTTTTCTGTTCCATAGCCACGCCGCAGCATTTCAGCACACCGGCGCCGGCCTTGGTCACAATGACCTGCGAATTGCACTTACCGCAAATGTAAATCTTGCCTAGCTGGTTAGCCATCTTGACGGAACTTACTCCCAAACGCTCATCTTCCCTTGAATAGCGGTTTGCGTTTGTCCAGGAAAGCGCGCACACCCTCGGCCCGATCGGCGGTGGTTTGGAGCAGCGCGTAGAGATCCTCTTCCAGCCGAATGCCCTGATCCAAGGTCAGATCGTAGCCCTTGACAATCGCCTCTTTGACCAACCGCGTGGCTAGCGGCGCACGCGCAAGCAGGCTCGCGATCAGCTTAGCCCTGAGCGCTGCCAACGCCGCCTTGCTGGCCGGCGCGTAGGTTACCAGCCCCAGCTTCAGCGCCTGGCGGCCCGACACGGTGGCGCCGGTCAGCATCATCCGCAGCGCCGGCGCAACCCCGATCAGGCGAGGCAAGCGCTGGCTGCCACCAAAGCGCGGCAACTGCCCACGCAGCAATTGGCGCAACCCCATCCGCGCGCCGGCATGGGCCGCGCGCAGGTCCAGCGCCAGAGCAAGCTCCAGTCCCTCGTCAAAAGCCTGGCCTTCGATCACGGCCAGCGTGGGCTTACTGAGCGCGGCGAGCGATTCCACTACCGCCCCGTCCACGTCGGGCTGAAAACCGGCGCAAAAATTTCCACCGCCGCCGGCGATTACCACAAAGCGCACGCCGTCGTCGTCTTCCACCTCTTCGGCCAGTTCGATCAGATTTTGCGCCATCCTGGCAGTGAGCCGATTGGCGCGCGGTGCTTCCAATACGGCGCTTACATAACCCGGCAGGCGCCGAATAATCACGCGTCCGGATGGCGGCACGGCACGGCGCGATCGATTCGGCTCAGTCAATAGCGCGCAGTTCCTTGCGCAGGATTTTGCCCAGCGGGTTGCGCGGCAGGGCAGCAATGAAGCGATAATCCTTGGGGCATTTGAAGCTGGCCAGGCGGGCTGAGCAAAACGCGTGCAGTTCCGCGCTGTCGAGCTTATGGCCCGCACGCACCACGATGAAAGCCGCCACCGTCTGCCCCCACTCCTGCGAGGGCCAACCCACCACCGCCGCCTCTTCCACTGCGGGATGGCTCATCAGCACCGCCTCGACCTCGGCGGGAGCGATATTCTCGCCGCCGCGGATGATCAAATCGTCCTTGCGTCCCGCGAAAAAGACATACCCGCCGCGGTCGATCCAACCCAGGTCGCCGGTGGCTCGCCATCCATCGCCCAAGGCCAACTCGTCGCGATGGCCGGCGTAGCCTTTCATCACGCGGGGGGTTCGGATACACAGTTCGCCGACCTGGTCGGGTCCCAGTCGGTTGCCGCTTTCGTCGCGCACCATCACTTCGACGTCCGCCAGGGGCCGGCCGATCGAGCCTAGGCGCTTAAGCTTAAGCTCGATCTCTTCGGGATTGCCCTCCAAGCGATGGTCTTCGGGCCCCAACACGGTCAGCGACGAGGTGGTTTCGGTCTGGCCGTAGGCATTGACGAATCCAACGGACCGGGGCAGCACTTCGATCGCGCGGCGGATGACCCCAAGCGGCATCGGAGCGCCGCCGTAGGCTAGATTCTGCAGGCTAGAGAGATCAGTGTGAGCCAAGGCCGGCTCGTCGAGCAACTGCTTGAGCATCGTGGGCACGACGAAAGCGTGCGTTACCCGCTCACGCGCCACCAGTTCCAGCCAAGCTCGCGGCTCGAATTGAGGCATCACGATCATCTTGCGGCCACTCCATGGCGAACTCATCATCGCGGTGGCGCCGGCGATATGGTAAAAGGGCACGCAAATCAGCGCGACACCGCGCTCGCCGCCGTCGGCCATCTCGACATTGGCGGTCACATAGGCGGTGAAGTCGTGAAAGCTCAACATCACGCCCTTGGGCTGCGAGGTGGTGCCGCTGGTGTACATTAGGATTGAGGTATCTTCTTCGGCGATTTCAGCCTCCCACTGCGCGGGCATGGCCGCCTCCGCCATCTGGCGCAGATTATCCGGGCTGTCTTCGCCCAGGTCGATAATGGCGTGGAGGGCGGGCAGGCGGTCGCGAAGCTGGGCCAGCGTGGGGCGATAACGCTCGCCCACCAGCAAAACCCGCGCGCACGCGGTGGCTAGCATGTATTCCAACTCGGGCGCCTTGGCTCGGTAATTGAGCGGCAGAAAGGTCAGGCCGGCTCGAGCCGCGGCATAGTAGGCCGCCAGATAAAGGTCGGAGTTGGTATCGAGCACCGCAACCACGTCGGCCCCGCCCGCGGCCTGCTCGTGGCGCTCAAGGCCCAAATTGGCAAAGACCGTGCAGATCCGCGCGCTCAGCTCAGCGAGTTGCGCGTAAGTGTAGCGGCGGCGACCGAAGACCAGGATTTCCTGGTCGGGAAACAGGCCAGCCGGAATGGAGAGAAAGCCAACGGTATTCACTCAAGTGTTCCTGCGTCGAAGGTTCAGGCGAATGATTTCACTCGCGCCGCCAGATTGCGCTCGTGCCTGAGAGCCTGCGCCATGGGCAACTCCAGCCCTTCCCACACCGCGCATCGCAGCGCCGCGCTGAGCGCGCGCGGGAAGCGGCTGCACTTAAGAGCCAGCCGCTGAACCCTCGCATCGAGCTGGGACGGCGGGCTGATTTCGGCCACCAAACCTATACGTCGCGCCAGATTCGCGTCAATCCAACGACCGGTCAAGGCAAGATCGAGCGCCCATCCCAGCCCCAACCGTCGCGGCGCCGTCTGGGTTCCCGCCACCCCCGGAATCATCCCCATTGCGGTCTCGGGCAGAGACAGCCGGGTATCGCTGGCGGCGATCGCGAAATCGCACAGCAATGCCATCTCCAATCCACCACCCACGGCGTAGCCGTGCAGGGCCGCGATGGAAACCACGGGCAGGCTGCGCAAGAGTTGCCAAACATCACGCCGAAAGCGGACCCAACGGGCCACGATCGGCGAAGGCGCCTGGCCGAATTCGCTTACGTCACCGCCGCTGCAAAAGGCGGCACCCGCACCGGCCAACACCATAGCGCCGACCTCGGGGTCATGGTGGACCGCCCACAAGGCCTGGTAGAGTTCGTCGCGCATGCGAAGGTTATAGGCGTTGAAGACCTCCGGCCGATTGAGGGTCAGCCAAGCTACCGGACCGCGCTTGTCCAGCAGCACGGTGGCCGATGGTTCAGAATCCGGGGATACCAGTGATGGTTTCGGGCCGCCCGCGCTCATATACCACTCGTCCGCCAATGATCGTCAAATCGATCGGCACAGCAGCCAGTTCCGCCGGCGTGAGCTGGCTGGGATCGGCCGCCATCACGATCATGTCGGCGGCCAGACCCGGCTGCAACGCGCCCGCCGGCCAGCCCGCCAACTCGGCGCCGGCGCGAGTAAAAAGGTCGAAGGCCTGGGGCAACGGCAAAGCTTCATCAGCCCCCAATTGGGCTCCCTCCAACGTGGTTCGGGCGATGGCGGCGGCGATCGCCACCAGCGGGCGGGCCGGGGTTACCGGCGCATCGGTGCCGGCCGCCAGTGGAATTCCGGTGCGCAGCAGACTGCGCGCGCGATAAAGGTAGGGCGTCAGGCCCGGCTCGTCGCAATATTTCGCGCCGCGATAGTAGATGAAGCCGGGATTGGTCACCACCCAGGCACCCAGGGCGGCGATACGCGTGGCCTGCTCGTCGGTGATTATCCCGCCATGCTCGATCCGGCAGGGCGCGGTGGGCGGCCGCTTCAAGCCCGCAACCGCCGCTTCCACCGCGTTGAGCGCAGCTTCGAGCTCTTCAATCTCGGTGGCGTGAAAGGCGCAGCTGGCTCCCATTTCCAAGGCGCGACGAACGCTCTCCACTCGCTGTGGCGAAGCCGGGGCGGCGCGAAATTTAATCCCTGTACACGCCACCCGCGCCCCCTGGGATAACTCCTTGGTCGAAGGAAAATGCGCTATCTGCCCTTCGCCCAGCATCACCGAGATGCGCTGGGTGATCGCACCGGCGGCGCACAGTTCAGCCAAAGTCGCTAACTGGGCCAGGTCGTTGCATGCGCCGGCGTCGGTAAATGCCGTTACTCCAGCGGCCGCCAGCTCGCGACTGAAGGTGCGCGCGCGACTCTGCAAATCGGCCGCCAGCACGCGCGGCAGGCGCGCGCCCAGCCAATCTTCCATCCCAACCACCAAGCTCTCCACTCGGCCGTTGGCGTCGCGGGACAAACGAGCGCCCGGCGGCGGTATGAAATCGGAGCGCTCCAGCCCCAGCAGAGCGATCGCGCGCGAATTGAGCCAGGAGGCGTGCAGGGTTTGATGGCGTAGGCGCAAGGGATGCCTGGGCGTGGCGCGGTCTAGTTCTTCGCGCCGCGGCCCGCGCCGCTCGCGCAACAAGCTTTCGTCGCAGCCAAACACTCGCAGCCAGTTGCCGGGCGCGGTGCGGGCCGCCGCCTGACGCAACTCCTGCTCCAACTCCTGCAAGCTGCGCACCGAGTTCAAGCGCACCCCCGCGGCAGCCGCCGCCGCTTCCATGAAATGCAGGTGGGAATCGATAAAACCGGGCGCCAGCAGGCGCCCACCCAACGGAATTAGATAGGTACGCGGGCCAACACTGGCGCTCAGCTCCGAGAATCGGCCGCAAGCAACGATCGCGCCGCCCGCTACCGCTACTGCGTCGCAATCCGGACGCCCCCACAGCCGAGCCCCGTGCAGCACTAAATCCGGTTGCCCGTCAGTCATGACCCACTAAGTACCGCGGGTGGTGCAAGCTTGCTCGCTGGTTTGGGAAAAAGCGATCGCGCCGGCTACCTCTCGAATCATTACGCTCAGTCGGAGGCGGGTAGCGCTTTGGCTTCTTTGATTTGCATGGGCTGATCGCAGCATTCCACCGTGCCCTCGCCCGGCTTGTTGCACAGCACCTCGGTTCCACATTTGGCGCACATGTAGCGCTTGCCCAACAGATTGGCCATTCACATCCTCCCCTCAAGTACACCCTTCACTGCTCAAAGGGCAGCTCGCAAATATGCGCCGCAAGCTTCGCTTGCGGCGATACGATCGTGACTTCCGTCCCCGGCGGCCAAGCCGCCTGCTGAATGATCCCCAAACCGATAAGCCCGTAGCGCGGCGAGCGGGCGACACTGGTCAATTGACCTACCGCGCGGCCAGCCAATTCGATCGAACCCCCTGGCGCGCTGGCGGCAGCGTCAATTCGCAGACCCATCAGGCGCCGCTTCACTCCGCCGCGCGAGGTGGCACGCTCCACGGTCTCCTGACCCAGGTAGCATCCTTTGCTAAAGGAAATAGCCCGCTCCAGTCGTGCCTCTAACGCGAGCGTGCGATCGTTGGTATCTTGTCCCACCCGTGCCCATCCCGCTTCGATCCGCAGCCGCTCGCAATCGGCCTCGCCAAGCATGGACCACGAGGACTGGAGCCCCGCCCCGAGCGCTTCCAGTTGATCGCGCGGTCCGATGACGCAACAGGCATCCTGGCCGTAGCGCTGAATGCGTCCGATCATCAACCCATCGCGCGTGGTAAAATGACCCGGCAACGGCGCGTCGATGAGGCGGGTTGCATGCGCCAGCGAGGCCGGATCGCCCAGCAATTCCATCACCGCGGCCTGAGGACATTGCTCGAATTCGACGTCGTCGGCAACTAGAAATTTCTCCAAGTGCGCCTGCGTGGTGGGCCATAACTCGCGGTCGATCTCCAGCCACAGTGCATCGGCTTGCGCCCACACGTGAATATCGCTGATGATGTGGGCGTGATCGGTGAGCATCAAGGCATAGACGATCGAGCCGGGCGCCATCCCCTTGACATCGTTGCTGCACATCCCGTGGAGGAAAGGCACCCGATCCTCGCCCGTGACCCGCACGATCAGGGTCGCGAGCCGAATTCGCCAGCCCAGGCCCGGCGCCAAACTCAACCGCTGAGGCTCGTTCGAAATCAGGTTGGCGCGTGCTTGCTCCATATTTATTGTAATTTAACAGATCGAACCGGCTTTGCCACACGCCCTGTTCCAGACGACTACCGCGCAATCAGTGGAGAGCTGGCATAGTTCGTATCGGGAGGTTAAAAGATGGCGCGGTTAGTTCGAGCCTTTGCCCTCCTGGCGCTGGTTCTGACGCTGCTGCCGGGCGAACTGGCGCAGGCCCAAGCTCCTACCGCGCTGGCGCGCACGCTGAGCGATCAGGCCTTTGCCCTGCTCGACACGCTTAACGCTACCCACGCTCACAGCCAACCCAGCGCCCTGCTGGGTCCGATCGGAATGTACGCCGCCGACTCGCAAACCCTGTTGCGCGCGCTCAAGGAGAACGCGGGCGAGCAGGCCGGCGCCGCCCTGGCCGCGCTGGAGCGCGACCAGGCGGCGGTGGATTCGACCCTGCAGGGCGCCGGCGCCGATCTGAATCGGGCTCAATGGACGAAGATGAAAGAGGAATTGGCTACACTAAAAATCGCGATTCCGGCGACTGCTGCTTCCGAAGCCGTGCCCACGCTAGTTCCAGCCGGGACCGGCGCGTCCTCGGATCTCTCGGTGCGGATTGATTCCACAAGATTCGATAGCGCCGACCAGCTGCACATCAAGGGAGTAATCACGGGGCGCGACATCACTTCGGCGGGCATCTATGCGGGGAATGAAGAAATAACCGATTTGCGTCCTACTCCCGATCGGCGCGATCAGCGGATCGAACTGGACCTAACTATCGCGCCACCACCCGCGGGCAGCGTTATCCGAGTTTACGACGGCAGCGGACATAGCGCGCAAGCGGCGATATCGATGGCGGGAGCGCCGGCCGAGGTTGGGGAAACCTTGCCACCAATGAACCGACCGGCCCCCAAAGTCTCTATCAATATCAGCCAGTTTGCGCTGGCCAATTCCGCGCTGCGGCAATATGCGGTGGCCGGACAGATCGCCGGCGCGGACATAACGCGCGCGGGAATTTACGTCGACCATCGGATGGTGAGACAAATTCCCGTGCTGGCGGGAGCGGGCTACCATATCTCCAATTTTGCCACCAACTTCGAGCTGCGTGGCAATCAGGCCAGCGTGCGGGTGTACACACGCGGCGGCCGCTATCAGGAAACTGTGCTGAACAACACCGGCCAAACCTACGGCGCCAATACTTATCCAGCTGAGGTGTACAATTCCTTCCCTCCTACGACCAGAATCCAGATCACCGGGATGCAATCGATCGGCCCCGACCTGATGGCGGTCAGCGGCATAATCTATGGGCTGAATGTCGTAGGCGCCGGGATTTATCAAAACGGACAGTTGATTGCACCAATCAATGTCGGCGGCGAGATGGGAACGGTGCCCGGTGGCTACCGCCAGATTCCCTTTGTCGCCCGCTTCAATACCGCTTTAGGAATCCCGGTTGTGCAGGCGATGGACTCAAGCGGCGCGGTCACCAGTCAACCGATCTACGGCGGCGACGCCACCTTCCCCCCCAGCTATCCCTATGGGGCCAGTCCGTACTCGTACGGCACCAACCCCTATGGCATCTTGCCCTATGGTGGCAGCACGGTTCCGGTCGTGCCCGGTCCGGGAGTCCATTACGGCCCCTTCGCACCGGGCCCGGGTGTCTCACCTCGTTAGACGGGTTCGGCGAGCGCAGAAGCACAGGCGGAAACGGCTCAAAGGTTCCGGCGCTTTTCCCAATCCTCCCACGCCAGCCTCAATAGCAGCGACCAGGCGCTCGTGAACCAGCTTGCCACGGATGCAGCCTCGCTGTAGCTTGACAATTTAAAAGCACGGAGCGGCAGCGCTTAGTGCCTTTCAACCGTTAATTCTCTCGGCGAGACTATCGAATGCTATTGCAGGCCACTCAGTTACGCCCCGGCATGGTTATCGAGTACAACAAAGACCTGTGGCGCATCATGACCATCACTCACATCACGCCCGGCAACTGGCGGGGCATGGTGCAGACCAAGCTGCGCAACATCAAGACCGGTTCCCAGACTGAAAACCGCTTCCGCTCGGAAGACCGGGTCGAGCGCGTGATCCTAAACCAGATCCAGATGGAATTTCTCTACCGCGACGGCGAGGACTTCCACTTCATGAATACGGAAAGCTACGAGCAAAGCACGATTCCCCGCGAGCTTATCGAAGAGGTCGTACCTTTCCTCTCGCCCAATCTGCAGGTGGAAGTCGAACTGCATGAAAACACGCCGCTCAACGTCAAGCTGCCCAAGACGATCGAAATGAAGGTGGTTCAGACCGACCCTGGAATGAAAAGCGCCGCGGTGACCAACACCCTCAAGCCCGCGACCACGGAAACCGGGCTGGTGGTCCAGGTGCCTCATTTCGTCAACGAAGGCGACGTGATTACGGTCAACACCGAAACCCACGAGTACGTTTCGCGCAGATAGCATTTTAATCCACGCCTCCGCCGCCATCTCGCTCAGCAGGCGCGCATTTCCCGGCGGACAGGATGTTCGGTCAGAGCAGGCCAAGGAGCCAACCGTGCGCGGCGGCGAGCTGACGGCGCAACAAGGGTGCGGATGGCGACGATACGCAAGCAATTTAAGCCCTCCACCCAGCTCGTCTCCACGGCGCAGGTGCACGCCGCGCCGCGCCTGAAGTTTTCCTCCCAAACGATCATCGCCCACACCCAGCCTGGGCTAGAGGCGGTCGTGATCAGCGAGGCTGTGAGCCGCATCGCGGGCGTAACCGAGCTCGGACGGCGGGTAGTGCCCGATCGTTCCGGATTGGCCGTCTTCGACGCTCCCGATCCGCGACTGCTGGCTCGGCTACGTTGTGCCGAGGATCTGTTCGCAATGGTCGGCTATGCGCGTGGTATCGCCACCGACGAGCACGGGTTGGAAGCGGCTCGCCGCCTGGCGCGCGCGGCGCCCTTTGTCGAGCAGGCCCTTCTTAGCCGCGTGCAGGTGACGGCGGGCAGCCGCGCCGGCTATCGGCTGTCGTTTCGCGTGCTGGTGCGAGTGGTGGGCGACCATCAGTTTCGCCGCGTTGATCTGGCGCGCGCACTCGAGCGCGGCATCGGCGAACGGGGCGACCATCGCTGGCGCGCACAGGCCGACGGCGAGGTCGAATTCTGGGCCACTTTGCTGCAGGACGAACTGATTCTGGCGCTGCGCTTGAGCGATGACCGGATGCGCCAACGCCAATACAAGGTCGCTCACTTTCCCGGCTCCCTGCGCCCTTCGGTCGCGGCCGCGATGGCTTGGCTGTCGCAACCTCAGGACGACGACGTAGTAGTCGATCCGCTGTGCGGCGCGGGGACGATTTTGATCGAACGCGCTCATCTGGGTCGCTATCGGATGTTGCTCGGCGGCGACCACAATGAGGCGGTGCTGGCCGCGGCGCGCGAGAATATTGGCCCGCGTTACAAGCCCATCGAGTTACGCCTGTGGGATGCCACCGCACTTCCTTTGCGAGACGCCAGCGTCACCCGGGTTATTGTCAATCTGCCCTGGGGCCGGCGCATCGGATCACATTCCGATAACCGCCGCCTCTATCCCCGCCTGATGGGCGAATTTCGCCGGGTACTGGTTCCGGGCGGTAGGCTGGTGATGCTCAGCGGCGAGGGCGGCCTGCTACGCGAGAGCATCGCGCGCAGCGATCTGACTCCTAGCGCAGTGCTCCCGGTGACCATTCTGGGCACGCCGGCGCGCATCGTGGTCTGCGCGATCTGACCCAACTTGCCGGCGCCCGCGTACTACCTCACACCAATTGTCTGAATGAAGCGAAGTGAATAACCTGTCCCACCACATCGAAAGACGTGTCTTACACCGGCGTCGGGTTGGCCAGGCTCAGCAACGCGTAAATCGTCTGACTAGCCGGCACCGCCAGATTATGCAGGCGCGCCAACCGCACCACTACCCCGATCAGAGCTTCAACCTCCATGCGGCGACCCCGCTCCAAATCCTGAAGGGTCGAAGGACGATTGGTATAGAAATGCTTGCGGGTAAAGGCCAGTAAGGCGTCGGTGCGCTCGGGCCCGATACGGGCGCCCTCGGCGCCGGCTACCATCCGCACCTCTTCGAGCATCTGACGCACCAACTCCAATCCCCGTGGATCGTCGAGCACTCGCCCGACGGTACAGCGAGCCAGCGCGCAGATCGTGTTGAAGGTCGCGTTCCACATCAACTTCTCCCAGCGCAGGTCGCGGATCTTATCCGACAACGCACCCAGGATACCGGCCCGTCCCATCGTGTCGGCCAGCTTTTGCGCGCGTCCGCTGATTGTGCCATCCAGTTCGCCGAATTCGATATAGCCGGCGGCCGAATGGCGCACGTGGCCAGGCCCGGTCAGCTCGGCCCCAATGCGCGCGTTGCCCGATAGCACCGCGCCGGCGCCAAAGCTCGCAATCAGTCGGCCTTCGTTTTCAACTCCGTTTTGTATCGTCAACACCATCCCGTCCGCCGCCAAACAGCCCTGGCATTGGGCAATTGCCGCCTCGGTATCGTTGCTCTTGACGCAAAAGATGATCAAATCGTAGGGCTGGTGCTGGCTTGGCTCGGCGACTGCGGTCACTGGCAGATGGAAGTCTCCCAGCGGGCTGGTCACGCTCAGCCCCTGGCTCTGCAGGGCTCGCAGATGCGCGCCGCGCGCACAGAAGGTGACGTCCTCGCCCGCCTGTTGCAAGCGCGCGCCGTAGTAGGCGCCGATGGCGCCCGCTCCCATGATCAGAATCTTCATCAATGCTCCGTGCGTACGTATTTGATCTATTAATGGGCAATTAACTAATAGCAGGGCAGGCAAGACGACGTTCACGACGCATCGTTGGCCCGCTTGAGCGATTGCTCCCACAAGCCGCGCACGCGCACCCGCAAATCTTCCAGATTACCCTGATTGTCAATAACCAAAGTGGCGCGCGCGCGGCGTTCTGCCTCCGGCATCTGGGCCGCGATGCGGGCCGCGACCTGGGTCGCATCCATGCCCCGCTGCAGCGCCAGACGGCGCACCACGTCGGCGCGCTCGGCCACCACCAGCCAGATCTCCTGGAAAAAATCCTGCCAACGCGCCTCGAGCAAAATCGCCGCCTCGATCACGATCGGACGCCGCTCGCCCTGAGCGCGCAGCACGCCTACCCGCGCTTTGATTTCCGCCAGGATCAGCGGGTGGACAATCGCCTCCAACTTGGCCAGCGCGGCGCGTTCGGCGAACACGATCGCGCCCAGGCGGCGACGGTCGATCGTGCCATCGGGAGCAACAATCTCACGTCCGAAGGTCGCGACCACGTCGTTAAAGGCCGGGCGGCCGGGCCGATAGACCTCGTGTCCCAACTGATCGGCGTCGATCACGGGCGCGCCCAGTTCGCGCAAGATGGCGGCAACCGTGCTTTTGCCCGAGCCGATCCCGCCGGTTAATCCAATATTAAACATGCTCTCTCGCTCAGCGGGCGCTTATCGCGCGCGCGGTCTCCAATCCACTCGCGCCCTGCGTCATGCCGCCGCTTTGCAGATGGTAGAGATAGCTGAAGTAGCCGCCACGTGCGACCAATTGATCGAAGGTCCCACCCTCTTCAATCCGCCCGCCGCGCAAGACCGCGATTCGATCAGCAATTCTAGCCGCCGACAGACGATGGGTAATCAGGACGACGGTGCGGTTGGGCGCCAATGCGCGCATCGCACTCAGTAGCTGCGCTTCGCTCTCCGCATCCAGCGCGCTGGTCGGCTCGTCCAATATCATCAGGGCGGCTTGCTTGAGCATCGCGCGCGCCAGCGCGATGCGCTGGATCTCGCCCAGCGAAAGCGGCGCACCGCCCTGCCCCACGCGTGCATCGAGCCCGCCCAGGCGCGCGATCAACGGCTCCAGGCCAAATACTCGAACCACCCGTGCGATGCGCGCGCGGCTTGCTTTCGCACAGCCCAGGGTCAGATTGGCGCGCAGCGAGCCTGCCAATAGCATCGGCCGCTGCGGAACCATCGCAATGGCTTGGCGCAGGGATCCAATCGTCAAGGATTGCACCCGCTGGCCGTCGATCTCGATAACCCCGCCACTAGGTTCATCAAAGCGCGCGATTAAACCGGCCAAAGTGGTCTTTCCCGCCCCGCTGGGACCAACGATCACCAAGGTCGCGCCCGGCGCCGCCGTCAAACTGACTTCCGCCAGCAGCGGCGCGCCAGCGGGATAGCTGAAACTCAGCCCCTCTATTCGCAGCGCGCCACGTGGTCGGGTCAGGGGCAGCGCGCCGGGCGCGTCGGCGATTTCAATGGTTTCGGCCAGCAACTCCAGACAGCGACGCAGGCTGGCCAGGGCGCTTTGACTGGCACCATGGGTCTGGAACAAGTGGCTCAACGGGGCGTACATCGAACCCAGGTACGCGACAAACACCACTAGATCGCCTACGCTCAAGCGTCCTTGGACGACGTGGCGCGCGCCCAGATAGATTACGCCCGCCGCCCCAGCTGCCAGCAACACGCTGACCATCCCCCCGTATAACGTCTGCATCAAGTACAGGTTGAGATTGCGCTTGAGATTGAGCGCGCTTGCCAACCGCCAGCGCCGGCTGGCCTGACGCTCCGCGCCGTAGGCCTGGAGCAGTTCCAGCGCAGCCAACTCGCGGTGGGCAGCATCGTAGATTGCCCCCTCGGCCATTCGCGCCGCCAGCGCGGTGCGCTCGATTCGCGGGTTGAGCACCAAAATTGCCAGCGCCAAGGCGGGCAACACCAATAGCGCGGCCAGCGCCAAAACCATATCGATACGCGCCATCGCGGTTAGCATCGCGACCAGCAGCAGCAGCGAAGCCGCGGCAGGAAAAACCCCATTCATCGCCAGGGCCTGGACGCCGTAGGAATCGGAGGCAACCCGCACCATCAGATCAGCCAGCGAGCGGTTGCGATGGAAGCGCCAGGAAAGGCGGGTAAGATGATCGAACAGGTGCGCGCGCAAGTCGGCGACCATCCGCTGGCCGATCACTACCGTGCTGTGCGTGTTGGCCAATTGAAGCAATGCGAGGAGCAGATAAATTCCCAGTTGTGCCAGGCAGGCCGCGGGCAACAACCAGCCCGCGTGCGCCAGCCCAAGTATCCGCGGCCCTAGCCGGCTGGACAGCGGCACCTTTCCCAACACATTGTCGATCACTATCTTGAGCGGCCAAGGCTTGAGCAGCTCCAAGGCGGTGATGATCGCGATTTGAGCGCCCACCAGGCCCAGACCCGCTAGATGACGGCGCATCTGCCGCGCCATCCACCAATACACCGCCGCCGTGCTCACGAGCGCCGCAGCCTGGCCGCGGCCAGCCCCACTCGCTTGACCCATCGCGCCGCACCCCGGCAGACGGGGCCGATGAGCGCCAGGCAACCCAACCGGCATCGTACCGCGAACCTGTCGTATTCGCGCGCCAACCGCGCCCTGCGCGCGTAGCTCACAGCGCTTAGCACCGTCAGCATCAGCGCGCATGCTCCCAGTGCCGTCAACCATGGCGCCCAAGCGCCTAGCAGGCAGGCGGCGGCTGCCACTGTAACCCAGGCGAATTCGCGCGGCAGCTCAATCAAGTCGGAACTAGCAGGATAGAGGCTCTGAAACGATCCTTGTCCCCATTCACCCCGATAGATGCGAGCTTTCCAGCGCCCGCCCACGCGATCCTGGGACGGCCTCGCAGCGGCTCGATACTTGTACCCTAGTATCGCTTCCGCTCGCCCATAACCGCGCTGCTGGCTTAGGTAGGAGAACAGCGAGGCACGGGCGCGATGGTGTACCACTGCGCCCGGCGCATACATGATCGCCGCGCCGGCGGCGGCCAGACGGCGGGAAATATCCACGTCGTCGCCGGCGGTGGTAAAGCGGGGATCAAAGCCTCCCATGGCCTCTAGCACCCTGCGCTGCATCGCCATGTTGCATCCACAAAGATGGAGCAGGCGCACGCCCGCTAGGTGGACCGCGGTGGCTTGGCCGGGCGCGGCCGCCAACGCCGCGGCCAACGGCGTCGCGACCGGCGCCGCGACCACCGAGCCGCCCGCGGCGGCGGCTCGATGATGGCGCATCGTGGCTATCAATTGGCTCAGCCAATCGCGGTCCGCCTTCGCGTCGGCGTCGATAAATGCGACGAACTCGCCGCGCGCGGCGGCAATTCCCAGGTTGCGGGCGGCACTTAGACCGCGATGGCTGGTGCGCAGCACAGTGACTCCTGCGGTGCGGGCGATCTCCCAGCTTTGGTCCTGTGAGCCGTCATCGACCACGATTACCTCGTAGGCGGGATAGTCCAGCGCCTGCAGCGAAGCCAGACATGAGCCCAGCGTCTGCGCCGCATTGTATGCAGCCACCACCACCGACACCATCGGCGCCGCAACTAGCGCAGGTCGCGTCCACTGCCTGGCCACCGCGGCAAAGGCGAGCTTGGGATGACGCTGGCGGGTGAGCAAGCCGAAGGCCCAGTCAGTGATGTCAGCGCCGGCGGTATGCCATTCGTCGGTCAGCGCGAACAGAATCATGCCCGCCACTCCGGTCTCGGCGCCAGCCGCGATCAGCCGGGGCAGCAACGCCGCCTGCGCCGCTTCGCCATTGCGCACGGTATCCAGCCCCGTCTCGCCCACCAGCAACGGACGCGTTCCGCATTGAGCCTGCAAATGGCCCAGATAGTTCCGAAAATCGGCCAATGAGTGGAGGTAGAGATTGTAACAGGCGAAGTCCAAAAAACTGAGATCGAGGTACTGGCTGGGAGGATAAGCGGCAAGCGTGAACAAGCCCTCGGGATCCAGGCTTGAACCCAATCGATAGAGCTGGCGCACAAAGCGACGTATCCGCCGTACGCCATGATAACGGACCACGTCGGGGCGAATTTCATTGGCCAGGCAATAAGCGAATAGCCATTCCCGCCACGGCCGCATCCGCTCGATTGTGGCTACCAACGCCAAGCGCACCTGTTTTATCAGGTCGGGCGAATCCAACACCATCACGTAGCTGGGCCAAGCCACCCCGACCATCAGACGTAGTTCGGCCCGCGCCGCCAGTTCGAGCAGCCACTCCGGCGGCATCGCATATAGCCGCAATAGGTTGGCGCCCAATTCGCGGGCGCGCGCGAAGTCGGCCGCCACCAATGCCGAATCCGGATAAGGTTCGCCGCGCGCGTTGGGCGCGAACGGCCCATAGCTAACGCCGCGAACCTCAAATTTGTCCGGCCCCACAAAAAAGTACTTGTCACGTGCGATCGGCCGTTCCATTTCCCTGCTGACTAGGTGCTAGGGGCACACTTAACTTACGCTGCCCTTGCTCCCAGCCGGCAGCTAAAATAGCGGGCGCGATGGCACCGCCCAAGAGTTTCGACCTGCGAGTCAACGGTATTCGCCTGCGCTGCCAGGATTGGGGCGGGCACGGCCGGCCTATCCTGCTGGTCCACGCCACCGGCATGATGGCGCTCCTATATGCGCCCATCGCGCGGGCCCTCACCAGCGCTGGCCAAGTGCTGAGCTACGATCAACGGGGCCACGGTGACAGCGATCATCCACCCGATGCCGCCTACGACTGGGAGCATCAACTGGCCGATTTACACGCCCTGATAAAGGCACTGGGGCTGCGCGAGTTGCGCGGCGTGGGCCATTCCGGCGGCGCTACCATCCTGGCTGCCCTGTCAGCACAGGAGCCGGCGCTGATCTCTCGCCTGGTGATGGTCGAGCCGGTCCTGATCGGGCAACCTCCGGCGGTTGAAAATCCGCTGGTCCAAAGCACTCTGCGGCGCCGCGCCAGCTTTACCGATGCGGCCGAAATGTATCGGCATTTTGCTGGCAAACCACCCTACGATAGCTGGCAGCCCGAGTTGCTACGCGCCTACTGCGAGGAGGGGGCGGCCTGGGACCCACAGGGACGCTGGCGGCTTAAATGCCCACCCGAGATAGAATCCAGCTTCTATCGACTGGAGTTGCGCTTTCAGACCCTGCGGCGGGTACTGGGATGCCGGGCGCCAGCCTTGGTGATCTTCGGCACGCGAGGCAATCGTTCCACCGGCGCCGCTCACGCCTTGACCCTCAAGCGCGCACTGCCCCAGGTGGAAATTGTCACGATGGCCGAGTACGGCCATCTTATCGCGATGGAAAATCCCGACCTGATCGCGCAAATGGCGTTGGACTTCCTGGCTCGCCCATGACCGCTTTGCATGCCCGCTCATGGCAGCGGCTCGGGCTCGCCGTTCTCCAGTAGAACCCGCGCCTCTTGGCTGAGCACTCCCGGCTCCCGGTACAAAATCAGTGGCGGTTCAACCTCCAGCCCCACCCCACCACCCTTGCATGCTTCGATGAGAATTGTGCTTGCGCTCTGGCCGGCGCGGGGATGAACCAGGCGCATCCGCTTGGGCTCCAGGCGGCGCATCCGCAGCGCGCAAAGCAACTCCGCGCCGCGGCGCGCATCGAAGACGAAGCCTGCCTTGCCCGTGCTCTTGAGGTAGCGCGCGGCCGCCGCCACGAACTCTTCCAGCTCCGCGCCAGCGCCGCCGCGGGCCAAGCGTCGACCGTCAAGGGGGCTTTCCTGTCCGCTGCCAGCGCGAAAAAACGGTGGGTTGGCGATCACATAATCAAAACTGTCCGCGCTCAGGCCGGGAATCCGCTGAGCACGCAGATCCCCCACGATCGCGCGCACGACTGTGAGCTGGTTGAGCGCGGCGTTGCGCGCAATCAGGGCAGCCAACGTCTCCTGCAGCTCCAGCGCCACTACCTCTCGCGGGTGATACAGCCGCGCCGCAGCCAACGCCACCACCCCGCATCCCGCTCCCAGTTCGATTAGGCGCACACCGGGGCGTGGTCTGATAAAGCGCGCCAGCATAATCGCCTCGACCGAAAAGCGGTAACCGCGACGGGGCTGGAGTATGCGCAACGCACCACCTAGGATTGCATCGAGGCTTTCCTCGCTTGCTGCCATGGACTCTTCGCAGGCCAAAACCTACGCTCGGCTGTTCCGTCAGGCCGGCATTTTGATTGGCAAGGGCAGCATATCGCGCGCCCTGGGTGTGCTTAAAGCCGGGCAACAACAGGCCGAACGCGCCGGTCACCGGGTGATGGCCGGCCGTTTCCGAGCCGAAATCCAGCGACTCTCCCAACCTCTAACCTCATCCCGAAGACGCCCACAGTGACATCATGCCATGCTTGCCCGGTGGCTTCGGTCGCCGGCTCTGGCTTTCTTCCTCAGTTCTACCAGAGGGAAAATCGGAGCTCGGTTCCTAGTCATCCTGCGACGGCCACACGCAAGCCTTAGTCAACGGCCTGAACATACAGGCCTTAGGCCCCCGTCTGAAAAAGCATGATCGAGCCGATGCGCATGCCCTTGACGTCGCGCCGTTCGTACTTAAGTTGGAGAGTGTCAGTGAAAAAACAAATTATCCCCGGAATGAATTCTTAAGGAGGTCAATAATAACAATGGCTGCGCTGCTGACTAATGGATTGGCTAATGGATGGGCTGCCCCCTGGCTCAATTCATTCGAGGAATCTGAGCATACTCCGGTCGCCTTGCTGGCGGCCGACGTGACCGAGGATGCAGACGGCTTTGAGTTCGATTTCGACCTTCCCGGCGTCAAGGCTGAGTCGATCGAGGTCCGGGTCGAGGATGGCATGCTGCTGGTCAGCGCGGAGCGGCCAGCGCCGCGGCGCTCGGATGACGTGACCGTGCGGCGTGCAGAGCGCTATTACGGCAATTACCATCGGGCCTTCAGGTTGCCGGCGCAATGGGCTAGCGAGCCGATCGTGGCCAGCTATCGCGACGGCGTGCTTCACGTGCGCGTGGCCAAGCCGGCCTCCGCCAAGCCCGTGCGGATCAAAGTCGAGCATAACTAAACTGCCTTTCGTGGCGAGCCACGCCCCACCCCGGCCGTGGCTCGCCACTTGCGCTCGCGCCAAAGAGTCGATAGGCCTGACAGAGCAACAACCCCGCTTTATCGTGTCGCGGGCCAAGAGGAAAACATGGGCGGCTGGATCGCTTTGATCGTAATCGCCATCGTCGCGCTGGCGCTGATCCTGCTCTACAATTCTCTGGTCGGGCTCAAGAACCAGGTCGACGCGGCATGGCGCCAGATCGACGTCCAGCTCAAACGCCGCCATGATCTGATTCCCAACCTGGTCGAAGCTGTCAAAGGCTACATGCAGTTTGAGCGCCAGACCCTGACCCAGGTGGTCGAGGCGCGCGGTCGGGCGATAAGCGCACCCGATCAGGGCGCGCGGATACAGGCGGAAAACCAGCTCAGTGCTGGCTTGGGTCGCCTCTTGGCGGTGATCGAGAATTACCCGCAGCTCAAGGCCGATCAGAATGTACTGCGCCTGCAGGAAGAGCTGACTACGACGGAAAATCAAATCGCCTTCTCGCGCCAAGCCTACAACGACGCGGTGCTGGCTTATAACACTCGTGTCCAGACCTTTCCCGCCAACCTGATCGCCAACAACTTCGGTTTTCTGCCTGCTACCTACTTCCAGGCCGCCCCGGGCGACGAGGCCGTGCCCAAGGTCGATCTGTCGATGGGCGCAGGCAGCCAAGCCTGAGGCCGCCTAGCAAAATCAACCCCGCATGGCCGTCAGTTTTTGGCAATGGGAGCGTACCAACCGGCGCCAGACCGCCTTTCTGGTTGGAATTTTCGTGATTTTCTTCTGCCTTCTCGGCGCGGGGCTCGATTTCGTATTCGGTAACCTGCGCATCACGCCCGAGGGGCTGAGCGGTTTTCCTTTTCTCACCATCGCCGCGTTGATCGTAGCCTTGGTTCAGACCGTCGTCTCATACTACGGTGGCGCTAACCTCATCCTGGCCTCCGTCCATGCGGTGGAGCTGCAACCGGATAGCAACCGCCATAAGGTCGTCCTTGACGTAATCGAGGAGATGCGGCTGGCGGCGCGGATGCCGCCAATCAAGGCGTACGTAATGGCGGATCCGGCGCCCAACGCTTTCGCTACCGGCCGCGACCCGCAACATTCGGTCATCTGCGTTACCCAGGGATTGATCGACATGATGGATCGCGAACAGCTCCAGGGCGTGATCGGCCACGAGATGGCGCATATCCGCGACTACGACATCCGCACCATGATGATGATCGCCGTACTGGTGGGCGGTATCGCGATGCTGGCGGATTTTCTGGCGCGCTGGATGTGGTTCGACGGCTTCGGCGAGCGCGAACGTAGGCGCGATAATGACCAGGGCCAGGCCGGGATCCTGATCGCGCTTGCGGTCTTTGTCCTGGCCGCGATCTCGCCCATCCTATGCCAATTGCTGGCGATGGCGGTGGCGCGCCAGCGCGAATATCTAGCCGATGCTGGTTCGGTGGAGTTTACCCGCAATCCCCGCGCCCTGCTGCGCGCACTGGAACAGATCGCCGCTCACGAATCGCCCCTGAAGAATGCCTCGCGCGGGACCGCCCATCTTTTCATCGTCAATCCGCGCGAGGGACTGCGCGAAGACGATCGCGAGGGCTTCTTCGACAACCTCTTTTCCACCCATCCGCCCCTGCCCCGGCGAATCCAGCGGCTGCGTGCGATGCTCGACGCGCCCGCCGACGCCGCATCCCCGCCCACCTCCGCCTGATCCAGGAGACGGACGAGACTCGGCCGGAAGACCGCCGCCGCGCGGCCGCTCAGCGATTGCGCTCTTTGAGCAGTCGTTCGATCTCCCGCCGGCTACTCTTTTGCGCAATACTCTGGCGCTTGTCGTAGGCGTGTTTGCCGCGCGCCAGCGCCAGCTCGACTTTGGCCCGTCCTCTTTTGAAATAGATCCGCAGCGGCACCAGCGAATAGCCGCGCTCGCGTACTTTGCCCCATAACCGCTCGATCTCGCGTCGATGGAGCAGGAGCTTGCGGGCGCGGGTCTCGGCATGGCTGAACTGGCCGGCCGGCGCGTAGGCGCCGATATGCACGCCCACCAAAAACATCTCGCCACTGCGGATACGCGCGTAGCTGTCGCGCAGGTTGGCCTTGTGAGCGCGCAACGACTTGACCTCGGTGCCGGTCAACGTCATTCCGGCCTCCAGCGCCTCCTCGATAAAGAAATCGTGGCGCGCCTTGCGGTTTTCCACCACCAGCTCATAGCCGTCACGCGCGGCCGCTTGGTTGGAAGCCATTGTCTAACGATTGCTGGAGGCGCCGGCCGATGGAAGCGCGCTACCCTCGCCCGTCACGGGTGGCGCCGATAGACCACAGTGCGTACCTTGTGAACCGGCTTGCCGGCGGAAGGAGGCGGCTTGCCCCGCCGTGCCAGACTGATACCCACCGCGGCCATGATTGCCACCAGCAGTACCACTCCGGCCAACGTGCCGTACAACCATCCGACCAGTAGTTGATCCACGATTAAATGGCGTAGCGCAAACCGTCGGTCGCGGCAAGCTAGGACCCAGCTTGCGACGGCGTGGAGGCAAGCTTAAATTAATAGATGCGTAGCCGTTCGACGACCGAGACAATGGTTCGATCTCGCGATTGCATCTTGCGCGATGGGGGCGAAATGGGTTCGACGGAGGCTAGAGGGTTGCGGTCGCACGCCGGGGTGCTGTTGGTCCCGTTAAACAAACAGCTCTGCGAAATTTACCCGCAGACAATAACGGATACGCTCTGGCGGCCTAAGGGCCGCTAGCGTCCCACTGCAGCTCGCCCATGGCCGCAGAGTGGGGCGTCATTTAGTGGGCTAGGGAAGCGTAGTTCACCGATTGGACGCCACTCCCGAAATTTCAATCGGCTGGCTGGCGGACAGCCCGTCCGTGGGCGGCCCGGTGGCGAGCTAGAGTGCGCGGACTAAGCGTGTAGTGACCACAGTCGGACAGTCTTCGGACGGGGGTTCAATTCCCCCCGCCTCCACCAAAATTCTGTCGGAAATTCGGGCCTTTTTCCGAAGACCCCCTTAGGGGGTCCGGTCAGGGGTCCGCTTTTTCCCCCAACTGCTGCTTCGCGGAGGCTCTCCGGACGTTGCAATGATGCCTCGCCCGCGAACGCAGGCTGCTCATGTGTTATTGAATTCTTTTGGCGCGCCCTGAGGGATTTGAACCCCCGACCCGTAGATCCGTAGTCTACTGCTCTGATCCGCTGAGCTAAGGGCGCGCGCAGGTGGCGTGAAGTTTGGTTTTTATTCGATCCTCGCAACTGGGGCAAGCTTGCTCCCGACCCTGCAGGACACCAAGCGCAGGCTGAGGAAAAAGTCTACGTGACCGCTAGAGCGCGGCGCGGGGAATACCGTTGACGATTGGCGCTCCCGCCGCCCCTTCCAGGGGAAGTCGCACAGTCACCGTGGTACCCTCGCGCACCCGGCTTTCGATCAACAGTTCGCCATGATGCAACTGCACAATATGTTTGACGATCGCCAGCCCCAAGCCGGTACCGCCCAACTCGCGTGAACGCGCTTGATCGACCCGGTAGAAGCGCTCGGTCAGCCGCGGAATGTACTGGGCGGGAATCCCCTCACCTCGATCCGCGACCACAAGTTCGACCCCGTCGCCGCCGGGCGCCATCCGCGCCGCCAGGGTAACAACGCCACCTGAAGCGCTGTACTTGACCGCGTTGTCGAGCAGGTTGATCAGGACTTGATGCAGGCGGTCGTGATCGCCTTTGAGCTCGGGCAGTTGGGGCGGGCAGTCGATCGCAAGGCGAACACCTTGGCGCTCGGCCTGCTCCTGGATAAGCTCGATCACTTCCTCAAGCAGGCGGCGCGGCTGTAATGCCTCGCATCGCAAGGGGGTCAGACCGCGCTCCAGATCCGAGAGCGAGACCAGATCATCCACCAAGCGGGCCAAGCGGTGGGCTTGACGCTCGATAATCGCTAAAAAGCGTTGGCGCGCGTCGGCATTGTCCACCCCCAACAGCAGGGTTTCGGCGTAGCCGCAGATCGCGCTGAGCGGAGTGCGAATTTCGTGGGTGAGGTTGGCGATGAAGTCGCTGCGCAGATTTTCGTAAGCCTTGAGCTGGGTGATGTCGTAGAGCAGCAGGACCCGCGCGGCGCGTCCCGCACCGGCCTCGCCCACTACCCCAGCGGTCACGCGCAAATGACGGATGGCGCCGCCGGGCAAGGCGACCTCGGCATTAGCGACCACCGCGCCGGGCTGCGCGATGGAGCGCTGGAGCAGTTGCTGCAAGGCCGGCTCGCGGCAGATTTCCACCAAACTGCGACCGCGGTAATCGGCCTCGGGCGCCAGCCCAAACAGCTCGCGCGCGGCGCCATTGGTCAACAGGACTTGGCCGTGGCTGTCGGTAACGACCACGCCCTCGGACATTCCACGCAGGATAGCGGAGAGTTCGTTGCGTTGCTCGGCCAGGGCGAGGACCTCGCGCACGAGTTGGTCGCCGGCCGCCAGCAGGTGGTTTTCCGCCCCGCCCATCAGTCGCTCGCTGTGGATCAGGCGCATCGGAGGGCGCTTGGCCTCCAGATCGCGCGCGCCCTGTTCCAAGACTTGAGCGCGCTCCAACAGCAGGCGCACCACCAGCGCGCACATCAGGGCCCCGCCGACCAAACCCAAACCCAAGGCCAGCGCCAGCCACCAGAAACTGAGCGCGCCGCGGGCGGCGACCACTGTCAGCACCAGGGCGGCAGGCAGGATGCTCAGCAGCACGATGGCAGCCAAGCGGCGGATAAAAGTCTTACCCAAGGGCGTCGGGGTTAAAGCGATAGCCCACGCTTCGCACGGTTAAGATCAACTCGGGGCGGCTGTCGTCGCGCTCTATCTGGCAGCGCAGCCGGCGCACGTGTACGTCCACGGTGCGCGGCTCGACGAAGACGTCACGGCCCCAGACCAAATCGAGCAACTGCTCGCGCGAATAGACCCGAGCAGGATGTTCGACGAAAAAGCGTAACAGCTCGAATTCTCGCAGACAGAGTTGACGCCGCTGGCCGCGCACGAAAACCTCGTAACTGCCGGCATCCAGGCGCAGCCAGCCACGCTCGTAGACCGGACCGCTGACCGCCGCCTGCTGAGCCCGGGCTCGGCGCAGGACGGCGCGCAGGCGGGCCACCAATTCGCGCGGACTGAAGGGCTTGACCACGTAATCGTCGGCGCCCATCTCCAGCCCCAAAACGCGATCGACCTCCGAACTTTTGGCCGTCAGCATCAGGATGGGGAGTGCCGCGCTGCGCGCGTTGGCGCGCAACTTTTGACACAGCTCCAACCCCGGCATCCCAGGCAGCATCAGGTCCAGGATCAGCGCGTCGGGCAGCCGCTTGGCCAGGATTTCGTTGGCCTGGACCCCGTCGCCAGCCTCCTCCACCGCGAACCCCTCCTGCTCCAGGGCAAAGCGCACCAAGCCGCGGATATCCTGTTCATCCTCGACTACCAGGACCCGCGCCCCGGCCCCCTGGCGCGACGCTAACGAGGTAGCGCTCATCGGCTGCTCTTATCCATATGCTTGATGGTCTTGCCCTTGACCATGAACACCACCATCTCGGCGATATTGGTCGCGTGGTCAGCTATTCGCTCGAGGTACTTGGAAACGAACAGCACCCGAGTGGCGCGCGAGATGGTGCGCGGTTCCTCGGCCATGTAGCTTAGCAACTCGCGGAAGATCTGATAATTGAGCTGATCGACCTCGTCGTCCTGCTCGATCACCTTTTCCGCCGCTTCCGTGTCGTTGTTGACGAAAGCGTCCAGGCTGTCCTTGACCATGCTCTGAGCCAACGCCGCCATCCGTGGAATGTCGATATAAGGCTTAAGCACGGGCTCGTGATTGAGTTCCAGCGCGCGCTCACTGATGTTGACCGCGATGTCGCCAATGCGCTCCATGTCGGTGGTTATCTTCAAGCTGGTGGTAATAAAGCGCAGGTCGCTGGCCGCGGGCTGGCGCAGGGCCAGCAGGCGCAGGCACAGCGCGTCGGTCTCGATATCCATGCGGTTGACTTCGCCGTCGCGCGCGATGGTGGCGCGCGCCAGTTCGGAATCGCGCTCCACTAGCGAGCGCACCGCGTCGGCGATCTGGCGCTCCACCAAGCCGCCCATCTGCAGCAGCAACGTGCGCAGACCGCGCAGCTCTTCCTCGAACTGGCGGTTGGTGTGGGGATGGTTAGTATCCATCGTCTCGCCCCTCAGCCGAAGCGGCCGGTAATGTAATCTTCAGTCTCGTGCCGGGTGGGATTGGTGAAAATTTGGTTGGTATCGCCAAACTCGATCAGGTCGCCGCCCAGCAAAAACGCGGTGGCGTCGGAAGCGCGCGCCGCCTGCTGCATATTGTGGGTGACCAGGACGATCGTATAGTTGGCGCGCAACTCCAAAATCAGTTCCTCGATACGGGCGGTCGAAATCGGATCCAGCGCCGAGCAAGGCTCGTCCATCAACAGCACCTCTGGCTCGACCGCTAGCGCGCGGGCAATACACAGGCGCTGCTGCTGACCGCCGCTTAGGCTGACACCGCGGGCCCGCAATTTGTCTTTGACCTCCTCCCACAGCGCCGCCTGGCGCAGGCTGCGCTCCACCACTATATCACGTTGGGCGTGAGAAAGGCCGCGCCCGTTGAGGCGCAGGCCGGCGGCGACGTTGTCTTCGATCGACATGGTGGGAAATGGCGTGGGCTTTTGAAATACCATTCCGACCCGCCGCCGGATCATGACCGGATCGATCCCCGCCGCGTAGATGTCCTCACCGTCCAGATGTACCGCGCCGCTGACCCGCGCTCCCGGCGTGACTTCGTGCATCCGATTAAGGCAGCGCACCAAGGTGGATTTGCCGCAGCCCGAGGGACCGATGATGGCGGTCACCCGATTGGCGGCGAAGCCCACCGTGATGTCGCGCAGGGCGGCGTGCTTGCCAAAATACGCGCTTAGGCGGCGCAGATCGAGTTTCGCCGTCATCGCGCCGCCCTCAGTTTTCCCCGCCCTCGCATGCCAAGTACAAGCCGCGCCAAAGCCTCGCGTCCATCTCTTCGAGCCAGCGGCAAACCCAGGACATCACAACGGGGCACATAAGCTCTGCCACGATATAGCGCGCATTTGTTACAGATATGTGACGCCGCCACGAATTAAACTTGAAGCCAACCGCTCAGTTCGCCGGCTCGATCAGCTCCAAGCCGCCCAAGTAGGGTCGCAGCACGGGAGGCAGCGCGATCGAGCCGTCGGCCTGCTGATAGTTTTCCAACAGCGCGATCAAGGTGCGAGGCAGCCCCAAGCCCGAGCCGTTCAAGGTATGAACCAACTCGGGCCGCCCGCTGCGTTCGCTGCGAAAGCGGATCTGGGCGCGGCGCGCCTGAAAATCCCAGCAATTCGAGCACGAGCTGACCTCCAGCCATTCCCCCACTCCGGCTGCCCACACCTCGACGTCGTATTTGGCGGCAGCAGCAAAGCCCAAATCTCCCGTACACATCTGAATTACCCGAAAGGGCAAGCCCAGCCGCCGGCAAACCTCGCAGGCGTCTTCCACCAGGCTCTCCAATTCCTGGTCGGAGTGCTGTGGATGGACCAGCTTGACCATCTCGACCTTGTCGAACTGATGGCCCCGCTTGATCCCGCGTACATCGCGCCCGGCGGACATTTTCTCTCGCCGAAAGCAGGGCGTGTAAGCGGTCAGATAAATCGGCAGCCGTTTTTCCTCAATTATTTCTCGCGCGTAATAATTGGTCAGCGGAACCTCGGCGGTAGGAATGAACCAATAGTCCTCTTCGACGTCGCGGTACATGGTATCGCGAAACTTAGGCAGATGGGCGGTGGCGGTGACCGCCTCGCTGTTGACCATCAGAGGCGGGGCCAGCTCCAGGTAGCCCTGTTCGCGTTTGAGATCGAGCATCAAGGAGATCAGCGCCCGCTCCAGCCGCGCGCCAACGGCGGTCAGAAAATAAAACCGGCTGCCGGCAAGCTTGACCCCCCGCTCGAAGTCGATGAGTCCCAGGCGCTCGCCCAATTCCCAATGGGTGCGCGCTTTGAAGGGCAGCTCTTTGACCTCGCCTTCACTGCGAACGATCCGATTTTGGCTGTCGTTGTCGCCCACCGGGACCCAGGGGCGAGGTAGGTTGGGCACCTCCAGCATCGCTTGCAGATATTGCGCCTCGGCGGCCGCCAACTCGCGCTCGCCCGCGGCGATCTGTTCGCCCAAGACGCGCATCTCGGCCCGTCGCGTCTCGCGCACCTGTGGCTCGGCCTGTCCTATCTCCTTGGATTGCTTGGTGCGGCTGGCACGCATTTCGTCGAGTTGATGCTGCAAGCGGCGCCGAGCGGTGTCCAGGGCCAATAACCGCTCCAGCTCTGCGGCCGGATAACCGACCTTGGCCAGCTCCGCCCGCGCACCCTGGGGATCGTCACGTAATAGCCTGATATCCAGCATCAAAACGCGTCCTTGATTACTTCCAGCCGCCAGCGCCGGCGCTGCGCGTCGATCGCAACCACATCAAAGCGGATCGGGCGATGAGACCACGCAGGCGCGCGGGCGAAGGCCGCCGCCGCTTGGCGCAGGCGCCGCTGTTTGCGCCAATCCACTGCTTCCTGCGGCGCTCCGGCAGCCTCGGTGCGGCGCGCCTTTACCTCGATAAATACCAGCGTCGGCCCATCCAAGGCCACCAAGTCCACTTCCACACCGCCGGCCCGCACATTGCGCGCCAGCACGCGGTAGCCGTGCCGACGCAAATGGCGGGCGGCTAGAGCCTCGCCGCGCCGGCCCAGAGCGCGATTGCTATCGTAATGGACGCGGCGAAACAGCCGCCCCAGCAGACGCCTTATCCGACCGGTCATGGACCTCTTTCTGGCTGACGGGCGCGTAGCGCTTGCCGCCGCTCCCGATTTGGGCTTCAATGCGCTCGCCTCTGCCGCATCTTCTGCTCTGCTAGGCTAGAGTCTCTTGGGCAACCGCACAAGCGGAGCGCTCGCCTGCTTGATTAAGGCTTTTCATGCTAAGCTGATTGAAGTTTGGCGTGAGTGCGAGGTGGGAAAGGATTGAAATGGCTTTGCGCAGCGCAATGACTTTAGAGCGGGTTTACGATATCGCGCGGCTGGCACGGCTTGAGCTGAGCCCCGAGGAAGCGCAGGCGATGGTAAGCGATTTGGAGAAGATCCTGGATTACGTCGAACAGCTCAACCAGCTCGACACCAGCGCGGTCGCGCCTACCGCCCAGGTTGGCGACATGCTGGGCGGCCTGCGCGAAGACAACGCCAGCAATACTGACCGCGCGCAGGAAATGCTGGCCAATGCACCCGCCCAGCAGGAGCAAATGTTCCGGGTGCCCAACATTATTGAATAATTGAATAGAAGTCATTTTGCCGTGGCTGACAACCTGTGTAACTTAACGATCACCGCAGCCCAGCAGTCGCTGCGCTCGGGCGAGTTTTCGGCTGAAGAGTTAACCCGCGCCTGCCTGGAACGAATCGCCGCCACTCAGCCCAGCCTCAACAGCTTCATAACCGTCACACCCGAGCTGGCGTTGGCCCAGGCCCAAGCCGCCCAGCAGCGCCTGAATCAGCCCAATCCACCGCCGTTATGCGGCATCCCCCTGGCGATTAAGGATATCTACGCGGTGGCGGGGGTTCGCACCACCGCCGCCTCCAGGATTCTGTCCAACTTCGTTCCGCCCTACGACGCGACCGCGGTGGCGCGCCTACGCGAGCAGGGTGCGGTGTTCGTGGGCAAGGCCAACCTCGACGAGTTCGCGATGGGCTCCTCCACCGAGAACTCCGCCTTTGGCCCGACGCGTAATCCGCACGACATCGAGCGGGTCGCCGGCGGTTCCTCGGGCGGTTCGGCGGCGGCTGTGGCAGCCCATCAATGCCTGGGCGCGTTGGGAACCGACACCGGTGGCTCCATCCGCCAACCCGCCTCGTTTTGCGGCGTGGTGGGTATCAAACCGACCTACGGCCGGGTCAGCCGCTACGGGGTAATCGCCTATGCCAGCTCGCTGGACCAGGTGGGCCCGTTTACCAAGACTGTGCGCGACGCCGCCATCATGCTACGTGCCCTGGCTGGCGCCGATCCGCTGGATTCCACTTGCTCTGCCCGCGACGTGCCCGATTACGAACGGGCGCTCAGCGGCGAGATGGGTGGACTGCGGGTAGGTGTGCCCAAGGAGTTCTTCGTCGCCGGGATGCAACCTGAGGTCGAGCAGGCGGTACGCGCGGCACTGCATCAGATGGAAGGGTTGGGGGCGGAAATCGTCGAGGTCTCCCTGCCCCACACCGAATATGCAGTCGCCACCTACTACTTAATTGCCACCGCCGAGGCCAGCTCCAACCTTGCCCGCTACGATGGCATCAAGTATGGCCTGCGGGCGGAAGCTGGCAATCTGCTGGACCTGTATAACCGCTCGCGCGCCACCGGCTTTGGCGCCGAAGTCAAGCGGCGCATTATGCTGGGCACCTTCGCGCTCTCAAGCGGCTACTATGACGCCTATTACCTCAAGGCGCAGCGAGTGCGCACCCTTATCCGCCAGGACTATGAACGTGCCTTCGAGCGCTGCGATCTGCTGGCTACCCCGACCGCGCCAACCACCGCCTTTCGCCTGGGCGAAAAGCTGTCCGACCCGCTACAGATGTATCTGTCGGATATCTGCACAATTTCTGTCAATTTGGCCGGATTGCCTGGACTGGTGCTGCCCTGCGGCTATGACCGCCAGCGACTGCCAATCGGATTGCAACTGATCGGCCCGCCCTTTGGCGAAGCCGTCCTGTTTCGCGCCGGCGACGCCTACGAGATGGCGGCCGCCGAGACCTCGCAGGCGCGCTCGCGCTGAGCAGGTGGAATGAGGATTATTCAATGGCGAGCGCGGTTGCTTCATTGGAATACGAAGCCGTAATCGGGCTGGAAGTTCATAGCCAGCTCCTGACTCAGAGCAAATGCTTTTGCGCCTGCTCCAGCCAGTTCGGCGCACCACCCAATAGCCACGTCTGCCCGGTGTGCATGGGGATGCCTGGGACGCTACCAGTGCTCAACCGACGAGTGTTGGAACTGGCTATCCGGCTGGGGCTGGCCGCCCATTGCCAAATCATGCGCTCCTCCACCTTCGCGCGCAAAAACTACTTCTACCCCGACCTGCCCAAGGGATACCAAATCAGCCAGTATGACCAGCCGCTATGCGTGGGTGGTTATCTCGAACTGCCTGGCGAGGAGGGCGCTCAGCCCCGCCGCATCCGCCTGGTGCGTATCCATCTCGAAGAGGATGCCGGCAAGAACATCCATCTGCCCGATTGCAGCCTGGTGGATTACAACCGCTCAGGCCTGCCACTAGTAGAGATCGTTTCCGAACCCGACCTGCGTTCTGCGCGCGAGGCTAGCGCATATCTGCGAGAGCTGCGCGCAATCGTGCGCTATCTCAAGGTCTCCGACGGCAACATGGAAGAAGGCAACTTCCGCTGCGATGCCAACGTTTCGGTGCGTCCCCGCGGCGCCACCGAGCTGGGCGCCAAGGTCGAAGTCAAGAACATGAACTCCTTCCGCCACGTCGAGAACGCGATCGAATACGAGATCGAGCGCCAGATCGAGGCCTTGCGCGCGGGCGAGCGCATTGCGCAGGAAACCCGTCTGTGGAATCCCGATCGTGGCACCACCCACCCGATGCGATCCAAGGAGTTCGCCCACGATTATCGCTATTTTCCCGAACCCGATCTGGCCCCGGTGCTGGCCCCACGCGAGCTGGTCGAGGCGGTCGCGGCGCGGATGCCCGAGCTGCCCGCCCAACGGCGCGCGCGCTACGTTGAACAACTGGGGATCAGCGCTTACGAGGCGCAAGTTCTCACCGCCGAACGCGAGCTGGCCGACTACTTCGAGGCCCTGCTGCCGGCCGTAAGCAATATCCGGATGGCGGCCAATTGGGTCATGACCGAAGTCTTGCGAGTGGTCAACGAAAGCGGGCGCGAGCTGGCCCAGGCAGTTCCGCCGGCCGGTGAGGTGGGCACCCTACTTAAGCTGGTCGAACGCGACACTATCAGCCTCAATGCCGCCAAGACTGCTTTTGCCGCGATGTGCAAGTCGGGTCAGGGCGCGTTGGCTATCGTGGCCGAGTTGGGACTGGCCCAGGTCTCCGACGAAAGCGCGATCGCCCACGCCTGCCAGCGCGTGTTGCAAAGCGAGCCCGATAAGGTCGCGGAATATCGCGGCGGACGCAACAAGCTGTTCGGCTTCTTTGTCGGGCAGGTGATGAAAGCGATGGGCGGCAAGGCCAATCCCAAGGTTATCAACGAAGTCCTGCGCCGCCAGCTTGAGGGCAGTTAGCGCGCACCGAAATCTTCTTGGCGACTTGTGGGCCATGCGATTGTGAAGTTTTTTCCCTGCTAGATTGCCCGCCAGCACGAGCAGCGCCGAGCGACTTTCGCAGCGCGTAAATTGAACTCGACGGCACCATTGGTCGGGTCCTGACGGTCTTTTTGCGAACTGAAGTTTCGAACCGGCGAGGCGACAGCGCTAAACGCATTGTTCGGGGATCTGAGCACCGGTGCAGCTGGTCATGCCATCAAAAACTCGTTAAAGTATGCGTTAGAAAATCTGTCTACATAGGGGAAGTGACAAAAGCCAGGAGCTCAGGCTAAAGCCCGTTATCGTTGCGGCCTGCGGCTGCGAAAAACGAATTTGCGCGGCTTGGCGCCGTTGTGATCCGCAAGGTTGCTTACAAAGTCCGCGAAAATAGAGTTTTGTCGCCGGAGGTTGAGGCATGAAAAAACTCGCGGCAACGTTAGGTTTCTGCGCGACGGTTATGCTGACGGAGGTCGCGCCGGCGCAAATGACACCTCCGGCAACCGTCGCAACCGGCAGGCGGCTCTTTCATTCCTACTGCGCCCCTTGCCATGGCGACGACGCCAAAGGCAATGGTCCGATGGCTTCATTTTCGGCCGAGCAGGTCGCTGATTTGACCGCATTGCGGCGGCGCTACCACGGCGCGATTCCTTTTGGCAAGATCTGGGACATGTTGCCCGACCAATGCAGCGAAGCTTGCCCGAACAAGCCGCAGCAGGTCCGCGATATCCAAAGCTTTTTAGCCACCCTGCAGAAATAGCGGACGCTTGAAGCCTGCGTGGCGCGCCGAGTATCGGTGCCGTCTGTCGGCGCGAAGCAGTTCAAGCGTTGGTCGCGTTTCGAAGAAAATTGCACTGAATGTGCTTCGGGACATGGCGCGGCGTGTCACACCTGGCAGCGCGCAGCGCGCTTCAGGCCTGTTCCTTTTTCGCTGCTTTGCTTCGTGTCTGCCTGGCCGAAAACAAAGCCGTGGGCCGCTGGGCCATGGCGCTAACCTCATCTTCGGCCAGATTGCGGATCATCGCCAACAGCACTTGGCGGGTACGCGTGACATCCTGCGCCGGAACCCCAGCAACTGCGACTTGATTGACCTGCAATGCCAACGGCACCAGCTCCTGCTTGAGCCTGCGGCCGGCCGGGGTCAAGCAAACATAATTGTTGCGCCGATTGTCGGCGCGCCGGTCGCGCCGGACGTACCCACGCCTGGCCATCACGCGCAAGGCGGCCAAGGTGGTAGGTTCGGTCAGCCCCGCCTGCTCGCTCAGTTCGCGCTGGGTTAGACCGTCGCGCTCCCATAGGATGCGCAAAAAGACCCAGTGGCCAAAGGGTATGCCGCGCTCGGCTAGTCGTCGCGTTAACGCGCGAGTTACCCCGCGCGCGGCGTCGCGAATAAGATGGGCCAGGCGGTCGTTGGGCACCGCCTCCAGCCAATAGCGCAGAATCGTTTGCGCCTCGCTCGATGGCTTGCCCGCACTCACGACGGCGCGGCCTCAAGCTGACGCCAAAGCGTGACCTCGCACCCCTGGTGCGCCGACTCAAACATCGCCAGACCAACCTCCGTGGTGGCCAACACCCACTCACCTTTGGTTAAATTAGCAGGGCGCAACCTGGCGGCAACCAAAGGCTCAGCTTTGGCAGCTGGACAAGGGCGCCCGATCGGTGTTAGTTCGATACTTAGCTCTCTAAGTATTGAGTTTCAATCCAGCAACCGCGCGGAGGAGAGGCGATGTTAAGTCCCCAGGACAACGAACTGCTGTGCCGGGTCCAGGGCGATGCGCCGATGGGTCAGATCATGCGCCGGCAATGGCTGCCAGCCGCCCTCTCGGAGGAGCTGGCCGAATCCGACGGCACGCCACGCCGGGTGCGTTTACTGGGCGAAGATTTGGTCCTGTTCCGCGACAGCCTGGGCCGGCTGGGCGCCTTGGACGAGCATTGTCCCCATCGCCGCGCCTCGCTGGTGTACGGCCGCAACGAGGACTGCGGTCTGCGCTGTCTGTTTCACGGATGGAAATTCGACGTCGAGGGCAACGTGGTTGACATGGCCTCGGAACCCACCGGCTCGTCGCTGCGCGAGAAGGTCAAGCATAAATCTTATCCCACTCATGAGGCCGCCGGCTTCGTCTGGATTTACATGGGACCACCCAATCAGCAGCCGCGCTTCCAGGCTCCGCCCTGGGCACCGACCGCGCAGACCCGCGTCAGTATCGTTAAGATGCACATCCGGTGTAACTGGGCCCAGGTGCTGGAGGGTGCGATCGATTCCTCGCACAGCTCAAGCCTGCACTCCACCGATATCGCACCGGCGCAAGTGGCGGGCGCGCAGGCCAACGACAAGCAATGGCTGCGCCCCTCCACCGACAAGGCGCCTAGAATGCGTGCGCAGGTGCATAAATGGGGTTTCCGTTACGCCGCGATCCGCACCCCGATCTTCAATCCCGAAACTCACGACTATGTGCGGATTACCGTGTATATCGCTCCATTCACCGTGCTGATTCCGCCCAACAATATGTACAAACTGTCTCAGGCGATCATCCCCATCGATGACCACAACACCATGTTCCATTTCATCGCATGGCACGAAACCGCGGGGATTGATCAAGAAGCCTGGCGGCGTTATTGCGTGGCGCGACCGGGGATCGACCTGGACGCCAACTGGCTGCCCATTCGTTCGCACGACAACCATTACCTGCAGGATCGGCGCGCGATGAAGGAGGGCTCCTTCACCGGCATGGACGGCATTCCCACTCAGGACATGGCGATGTGGGAATCGATGGGTGCAATCGCCGACCGCAGCCAGGAGCGCCTGGGCATCAGCGACTTGGCGGTGGCGCAATTTCGCAAGCAGATGGTGGCAGCGGCCAAGGCGGTGCGCGCCGGCCAGCCCGCAATTGGGACTGCCGGCCTGGAGCTGGGCCAAGCCCGAGTTAGCTCCTTCGAGGGGATCGTGCCGAAAACCACCGACTGGCGCACGCTGGGCTACGAGCCGGCGCCCGGTGAGGACGCGGCCGACCACGCGCGTAGCCCAGACGCGCAGCCATGAACTACCCCGCAGCGGTTTGCCACTGGGCGGGAATAGCGTCGTGCCCAGGCGCCGGATAGATCAGCGCGCTGCACAGCGCGCCGCCAGCGTGCAGGGCAATCGCCAGCACCAGCACATAGCCGTAGCCCCCGGTGACGTCGAAGATGCGTCCCGAAACAAGCGGCGCGCTCCCCAGACAGACGTTGGAAAGAAATTGCAGCAGCCCTATCACCGCGCCGAACCGGCGCATCCCCAGCGCCTCGGCCGCCAGCAGGGGAATGATCGCGTGCGGAGCGCCCGCAGTGGTGGACCAAAAAACGCAAAACACCACCACGAACAGCCATCCCATCATGCTGGGGCCGGCATGACTCAGGCACACAATGCTGAAGACCGAGCCCGCGATCGTTAGCAACATCGTGGGTCGCGCGCCCAGCCGATCCGCGAGCCAGCCCATGACTAGAAAGCCGACGCCGGCGCCCAGCGCCTGAATGCCAAAGATCGTGGCAGCCGTGGGTGGGCTGAAGCCGACCCAAATCAGGTATGAAACGATAAAAATGTAGATGCTGCCCACCGCCAGCCCGTATAGGCATTGCACCGCCAACAGCAGCCAGAACGCCCGCGCCCGCACCAACTGAGCGCTCTCCAGCCCCGGCAGGGTAGCCCGTTGGTTTTTGAGATCGTTGCCTCCGGCCGTGCGCTGGCGCACCGCCAGCAGCACCAACGGTAACGCAACGAGCAGCATCGGGACCGCCAGCCAGACCATCGCCTGTTGCCAGGGGTGATGGACCAGTTGCTGGCCCACGACCACCGGCCAGATCGTCATCCCGACCGAAAATCCCACCAACGCAAGCCCGATCGCCATCCCGCGCCGTTCCTTGAACCAGCCCACCGCAACCAAGGTCGCGGGCAAAAAAGTCCCCGCCGCCACCCCGATCCCGAGCAGCGCATAGGCGCTGATCAGCAGGGTCAGAGAACTGGCCCGGCTACCCAGCAGATAACCGGCCGCGGTCAGCGCGATACCGACGGCCATCACCCAGCGGGCCTGGATCCGATCCAGCAGCCATCCCACCACCGGAGAAACGATTCCGGTGGCCAGAATTGAGGCGGTCGCGATGCGCGCCGCCTGCGCGTGAGTGGCGCCAAATTGTCGAATGATCGCCGGGAGGAACACCCCAATAGTGGAACCGGCCGGCCCTTGGACGATGCACAACACCACCGCCAAGCTGCCCACCACCAACCATCCGCGCCGATCCGAGCTTTCCATGGCGGCTAATCTCACCCGCCGCGGGGGCCGGGCGCAAGAGCTGGCGAACGGGCGGCCATCTCTGGCATGAAGCGTTTGATTGCATCGGGTTCAGCGCTTGACGATACAGAGGTGGCAGGGACCGAAGCGGCCCAAAGAACGTGAGCGCCGATCGAGCCAACAATTGGCGTGAAAATAAATCAACAATCTGTTGAATCAGCTCCACAAATTGTATTATGGGGGAGGAAGGTGCAACTCTTGCCGCCGGTTGATCGGAGATCGGGCCGATCCCGGCCGAGCAATGGTTGGGCTGGGACTGCAACTGTGATAGTCAGTTAAAGATTACTATGGCCAGCCCGCGCCAGCAAAGTTCTCCCACCGAGCAGGTGGCCTGTCGGCTGCAATTGTTCATCGCTGGAATGACCCCGCATAGCACGCAAGCGGTGATTGGCTTGCGCGCTGTCTGCGCGCGCTTGCTGCGCTCATCCTTTGAGTTGCGGGTGATCGACGTCTATCAAGAGCACACGCTGGCTACAGCGCAGGAAGTATTAGCGGTACCCACCTTAATCGTATCCGCCAAGACCGCCAGCCGGGTGGTCGGCCTGCTGTCGGAAGCTCGTGTCGCCAGTGCCCTGAAAGCCGCCGGGGTGGCGGCCAAGGACTTTCAAGCAGACGCAGTGACTGTGGCTCGATGAGGGGTCAGCGCAAGAGCGCAGTCTCGGCCGGCTCCAAAGAGAGCCTGCGGCGCCGTGTGGAAGAGCTGGAAACCACCCTAGGGGCGATCGCACGCGGCGAGATTGACGCGTTGGTCATTGCACACCCCACTGGCCCGCAGGTCTTCACCTTACAAGGCGCCGACCAGCCCTACCGGGTGCTGGTTGAAAACATGAGCGAGGGGGCGCTAGCGCTGCTGCCGGACGGCACGATCAGCTATGCCAACCGCCGCTTTGCGCAAAGCGTCAAGTATACGCTGGATGAAGTCATCGGCATCCGTTTCGAAAACTTCCTGAGCGGCCCCGACGCGGGTGCCTTCGAGCGCCTGATGGCCAGCGGCGGGGTCGCCCGCGAGCTGACCTTGGTTGCGCGCGATCAATCGCGCGTGCCGGTGCAGATTTCGGTGCAGCCGATGGAAACCGCGGGCGGGCCGCTGCTGGCGGTGGTGGTGACCGACCTGAGCGACGTCTGGCGTAATCGCGAGTTGCTCGCCACCGTTATCAATAACGTTCCCAACCTGCTGTTGGCGGCGTGGGATTCCACCGGAATCTACACGATGTCGGCAGGCCTCGAGCTGCAGGTCCTGGGCCGCTCGCCCAACTACCTGGTGGGAAGCTCGTTGCTTAGGACTAACGCCTGGCCCGCCGAGCGCATCATCGAGGGACGCCGGCGGGTCCTGGCGGGCGAGCAGGTCAGCGACACGATGCATCTGAAGGGGCGCACCCTGGACGTGTGGATGACTCCCATCAAGAACGCCACCGGTGCGGTGATCGGCGGCGTGATGGGCGCGGCGGATGTCACCGAACGGGTCCGGATTGAGCGCGAATTGGAACGGCGCGTGGCGCAGCAGTCAGCGGTGGCGGCCTTCGGCCAACGGGCGCTGGAGGGGCTGGAGCCGCAGGCCTTGGCGCGCGAGGCCACCGAAGTCGTGCGCCGCATCCTCAACGTCGACCGCTGTTCGCTTCTGGAGCTGCAAGCCGACGGCGAGCATCTGCGGGTCAATGCCGGCACGCTGGAGAAGTACGGGCAAGCGCCGCGTATCTTTCCCCTCAAAGAATTTCCCCAGGCTCGCCAGGTGCTGACCACCTTGCAGCCATCGGTGGAAGACGATTTCGCCGCCAGTGGCCATTTCGAAAGCGCTTGGGCCACGCGGCATGGGGTGCGCAGCGGCTTAGTCGTACCCATTTCCGGCCGCCAGCGCCCTTATGGCACGCTGGGCGCCTATACCACCACCCAACGCAACTTCAGCTCCGACGATCTTAACTTCGTCAGCGCCATCGCCACCCTCTTCGCCCAAGCCCTCCATCGCCACGAAGCCGACGTCGAATCGCGCCAGCGTGAGGAATTCTACCGCTCGCTGACCGAGAATCTCTCCGAAGCGGTCGCGGTGATCCGGCCCGACGGAATCCTAGAGTACGCCGGCGACTCCACGGAGCGCGTGCTGGGCTACAAGCCCGCCGACGTGATCGGAACCTCGGCCTTCTGGTACCTACCGCCCAATCAGGCGCAATGGCTGCGCGCCAGTTTGGCCAAAGCCCTGCACAATCCTGGCCAACCCACTACCGAGGAGGTACGGCTGCGGCGCAAAGACGGCAGTTGGGGCGAATTCGAGGTCGTCCATCAGGCCATAAAACGGCCCGACGGGCGAGAAGTAATCATCTCCACTCAGCGCGACATCAGCGAACGCAAGCGGGCCGAACGCGAGCGACAGTTGTTGGCCTCGATCGTGGAATCCGCCGAGGAAGCGATCACCAGCCGCGACCTCGAATTGCGGGTCACCAGCTGGAATCCAGGTGCCGAACGGCTGTTCGGAATCAAGGCCAGCCAGGCCATGGGAACCAAACCCGGTTTCTTGGATTTTATCGATCGCAACGAACCCTACGAGCAAGCGGTACGGCGCGTGCTCAAGGAGCGGGTGCCCCTGTCACTCGAAAGCCAGTTCGTCCACCCCGACGGCCGCGTGGTCGACATTACGGTCACCGTAGCTCCCCTGCTCGGCACCCACGGCGAGGCGGTAGGCGTAATGTCTATATCGCGCGACATAACGGAACGCCGCTTGGCCGAGCGGGCGCGTGAGTTGGCTCGCTCCAATGCCGAGCTCGATCAGTTCGCGGCGGTAGTTTCGCACGACCTGAAGGCGCCGCTGCGCACCCTGGGTGCGTTCGCCCAATTGCTCCAGCGCCGACTGGCTGCTTACGACGATGGCGAAGTCCAGCAGTACCTGAAATATATCGATCAGGGAGCGCGCCAGATGAGCGAACTTATCGACGCGCTGCTCGATTACGCCCGCATCAAGTCCGGCGCCGAGGCGCTGGCTGAGGTGAATTGCCAAGCCTTGGTCGGCGATATCGTCCATGGCCTGGCTTCTGCGATCGAAGCCTCCCACGCGCAGGTACGCTTTGAAGATTTGCCCACCGTGATGGGCGATCGCGCCCTGCTTTTGCAGCTCTTTCAGAACCTCATCGCCAATGCGCTCAAGTTTCGCGGTCAGCAACCTCCGCTGGTGGTGGTGGAAGCCTGCCGCAAGGATCGCTACTGGCAGTTCGCCGTGCGCGACAACGGGATTGGGATTCGGCCGCGCGACGCCGATCGGATCTTCAACATGTTCGAGCGGCTCCATTCGCGCCAGGAATACCAGGGTACCGGGATCGGACTGGCGATCTGCAAGAAAGTGGTGGACCGGTTGGGTGGGCGCATCTGGGTGGAATCCGAACTAGGCCACGGCGCGACCTTCTATTTCACCTTGCCCCTGGCCTGAGGTTGATTGCCGTCAATCGCCCTGCCATTTACGCAGATGGACCAGCACGCCGGCGGTAAACATCGCCGCCCCCAGCATCGACACTAAAATCGTCAGCGCCCACAATCCGTTTTGCGACGGATCTACCCGCGCGATGGCGGCCAGCATGATCCAGCCGGTTCCGGTCAGTAGCATCACGCCCAACACGATTAGGAAATCAGCGATTACTCTCATCGCCCCAAACAGTAGCGATTAGCACCTGGGCCCGCCATAGCTTGGCCAGCGACTTACCGGCAGCATCGGCTTTGCGCTAGTGTGTCAGGTGATAGCCGTGAGGTGGGCTGATGAGTTGTGAGCTGCTAGCGGGCTTTCGCCTGCTGGATCTGAGCGATGACCGAGGCGCGCTGTGCGGCCGAATTTTTGCCGACTTGGGCGCCGACGTAATCAAAATCGAGCCGCCGATGGGCTGCGTCACCCGCCGCATCCCGCCCTTCTTGGACGACCTTCCCGGCCCCCAGCGCAGCCTCTATTTTCTCGCGTACGAGGCGGGCAAGCGCTCGGTCACCTTGAATCTGGACAGCGCCGACGGGCGCCGGCTGCTGGGCGAACTGGCCCGTCACGCCGATTTCGTGGTGGAATCCTTTGCGCCCGGTTATTTGGCCACACGCTCGGTGGATTACGAACAACTGGCCGCTACTAACCCCCGGCTGATCCAGGTCACGATCACTCCCTTTGGCGACCGTGGCCCGGGTACTCAATTTGCCGCCACCGATCTGACCGTATGGGCCGCCGGCGGAATGATGTACATGATGGGCGAAGCCGGTCGCCCGCCCTTGCAAATGAGTCTGCCGCAAGCGGGTCTGCACGCCGGCGCCGAAGCCGCCGTAGCAGCGCTAATCGCTCATTATGCTCGCCAGCGCAGCGGAATAGGTCAGCGCGTGGTAATAAACATGCAAGCTTGCGTGGTGGGTACCCTGATGAACGAGCAAGCGATGCCGATCATGCACGGCAACTGGATTCGTCGCAGCGGCGCCTGGTCTGCCGCGCTCGGTTTGCAACAGCGCCTCATCTACCGCTGCGCCGACGGCCACGTGGCGGTGCTGATCATCGGAGCTGCCGGGGCCCCTTCCACCCGCGCGCTGATTCAGTGGATGGACGAGCAGGGCCAGGCTGCACCCTGGATGAACTCCATGGCGTGGGAAACTTGGGCACCGGGCATGCTGATGGCGGCCAGCGCCGAGGAACTGGCGCAGGTGCGCGAGCTTGACCAAGCGGTGCAAGCTTTTCTGCTGCCGATGACGCGAGCGGAAATCTATCGCCAGGGGCTTCGCCGGCGCATCCTGCTGGCGCCGGTCAATTCGGTAGCCGACATCGCGCGCGACCCACAATTGGCGGCGCGCCAGTTCTTTGTTCCGATGGCCGCGCCCCCCGGGTTGCCCACGCTAACCGTGCCCGGGCCCTTCGCCCGGCTCTCCCAAACGCCGCTGACACCAACCCAGCCGCCGCCCGCGCTGGGTGAGCATAATCAGGCGGTGTACGGGGAGCTACTCGGTTTGAGTCGCGATGACCTGAGCCGCCTGCACGCGGCAGGCGCGATCTGAGCGTGGCTACCGATCCATGCTCAGCTTTTGCCGGCCTGCATGTGCTCGATTTCACCTGGGTCGCGGTCGGCCCGCTTATCACCAAATATTTGGCCGACAACGGCGCCGAAGTGATCAAAATTGAAAGCGCCACCCATCCCGACGTGCTTCGAATGGCGCCACCATGGGCCGACGGCAAATTCGGTCTGAATCGCAGTCAATTCTTCGCCGGCTACAACACCTCCAAGAAGAGCCTGACGCTTGATTTGAACCATCCACAAGCGCGCGCGCTGGCCCGACGGATGGTGGAATGGGCGGACGTGGTGGTGGAGAACTTCACGCCCAAGGCGATGCGCAAGTGGGAGCTGGACTACGACCATCTGTGCTCCCTCAAACCCGATCTGATCATGCTTTCCTCTTGCTTGCAGGGCCAGACCGGTCCCCATGCTATGATGCCCGGCTTCGGCCAACTGATGGCGGCCTTGTCCGGTTTTGTTTACATCTCGGGTTATCCCGACGGCGAACCCGCCCCACCGTACGGCGCGTATACCGATTACGTCGCTCCCCGCCTGGGCGCCACGGCCCTGATCGCGGCGCTGGATTACCGTCAGCGCACCGGCCGCGGCCAATACATCGACCTATCTCAATACGAGGCTAGCCTGCATTTTCTCGCGCCCGCCCTGATCGACCATTTCGCCACCGGGCGAGTACTGCAACCCCAGGGAAATCACAGCGATCGCTATGCGCCTCACGGCGCCTATCGCGCGCGCGACGAAGGCGGCGAGGAGCGATGGATCGCGATCGCGGTGAGCGATGACCAGCAGTGGCAAGCCTTGCTCGCGACCCTGGGAAATCCGCCGGGCAGCGAGCCGTTCGCCACGATGCTGGAGCGGATACGCGGGGGCGCCGCGCTGGACAGTTTCATCGCCGCCGCGGTGCGCGAGCAGGAGGTCTGGGATCTGACCGCACGCCTGCAGGCCGTGGGGGTGGCCGCCTATCCGGTGCAAAACTGCCTGGATCTGCATCACGACGACAACCTGTTGGCCTTCGATTTCTGGCATTGGCTGGAACATCGCGAGGTCGGCGCCGCGCCCTACGACGGCCTCGCCTACCGCCTGGAGCGCACCCCGGGCCAGTTGCGCTGGGCCGCGCCTACCCTGGGCCAGGATACCGATCAGGTGCTGCGCGAAGTGCTGGGGCTGGAGGACGGCGAGATCGCTCGTTTGCGTGCCGCCGGCGCCCTGGTCTGAGCCGTGGAGGGTCAGTCCGCCGGCAGATCGGGACGGTTGGCCAGCGCCACCAATTGTGGATGCAGCAGGCGGTTGGAGGCGATAATCCCAGGCACGCGCACCGTCGGCTGATTGAAGCGCAGCGCGCTGCCGTCGCGCGCGGTCAGCAACCCGCCCGCCTCGCTGAGCAGAATATGGCCCGCGGCGACATCCCATTCGCTTTTAGGGGAGCGGCTGAAAGTGGCGTCGCCACGTCCCGCCGCCACCAGCGCCAGCTTATAGGCCACGCTGCCAGTGGCCTTGAGTAAGGCCAGATGTTCAAACGGCTTCCAGCGCCCGCGGGCCTCTTCGCTGCGGCTGATCAGGAGCTTGGCTCGGCCCAGATTGGTAGTGGGCGTAACGTGAATGGGCTGCTCGCCCAAGAAAGCACCCCGCCCGCGCGCCGCCCAGAACAGTTCGTCCTTGATGGGGTTGTAGGTCACGCCCACTACCGGTACGCCCTCTTGGGCGAGCGCAATGGCGACCGCGAATTCAGGGATTCGCTTGATGAACTCCTTGGTGCCGTCTAGCGGATCGACGATCCACACGCGCTGGCAGGACAGACGCGCCGAATTGTCGGCGGTCTCTTCCGACAGCCAGGCGTCGGCGGGAAAAGCCTCCCCCAGGATGCTCTTGACAGCAGCGTCGGCCTCCAGATCGGCCGAGGTTACCGGCCCCTGCTTGCCCTTGGAGCCCACCGTAAAGGCCTCGCCACCAAAGTAATCGCGGATAATTCGACCGGCCTCCAAGGCGGCCCGACGCGCGCAACTCAGCTCGAGCTCCCAGTTCATGATTGTCCTTTCTGCTGGCGCTCCTTGCGCACCACCTCGTAGGCCTCCTTGAGTTGGTCCAGCATCCGCTGGCGCTGCTCGTACAAGCGCCGCGGCGGGCGGGCCTCGCGCCGCGCCATCGCATATGCGGTGATCAAGGGCAGGGCTACCGTGCTATCGACATAGCAAACCACCGTATCGGGCAATTTGCTCGGATCAATCTTGCCCCAGCTCACCGCTTCGGCTGGGGTGGCGCCCGACAGCCCGCCGGTGTCGGGCCGCGCGTCGGTTATCTGCAGGAAGTAATCATGACCGGTCTCGGCCACCCCCAACACTTCCTGAATTTGCGGCTCGGTTTGCAGCATGAAATTCTTGGGCGAACCGCCGCCCAGGATAAAGACCGCGCTGTTGAGTTTTTGCCGCTTGGCCGCGTACACGATCGCCGCGGTTTCGTTGACGTCGGCCAGCGGGTCCAGCCGTAGCCCATAGCCCTCCAGTTCCAGCAGCGCCAGGTTCATGCCGATGGAGGAATCGCCCGGCGAGGAGGTATAGAGCGGGACTGCGTGTTCATGCGCCGCCGCCAGCAGCGAGCGGCGTTCCAGCCCGAGCACCCGTTCGCGTTCGGCGACGTAGCGGCCGGCGCGGTAATGGAATTCCGCGCTGCTCATTGGATGCTGAAATTCCGGCTGGCGGGCCAGCTCGCGAAAGAAGGCATCGGTTGAAAGCAGCACCCGGTAATCAAAAAAAATATCGTAGATGCGTACCACTCCCGCTTCGCGCAGAGCCACATCGTCGGCCTCGGCACGCCCCTGGAACATCTTGAGTCCCAGTCCGAAGTGGGTGTCGTGATAGAGGTTGGCGCCGGTGGAAACGATCCAATCCACGAAGCCGTGCTCCACCAGCGGAATTAGACAGGACATGCCTACTCCGGCGGGAGTCAAGGCGCCTGTGATGCTCATGCCGACCACGGTGTCCGGGGCCAGCATCCGTTCCGTGAACAGACGGCAGGCCTCGCGCAGTCGGCGGCCGTTGTAGGCCAGAAACGCGCTGTCGATTAAATCCGCCACGCCCATCTGGGCATTGATCGGGCGCGGATTGATTGCTTCCCCGGAGAGCAGTCCGGGCGCCTTATTTCTCGCCATCTCCCACCATGTGTGATCGGGCACGCGCCACCCAGGCCTCCCCGCGCGCGCCGCGTTGCATGCTGTGTGGGGGATTTCTCACCCTGGGCCCAGCTGCCAGGCTGTCACGCGGTTAGCTTCGCGGCAAGGGCGCCCGCGCGCTGGGTCGATTTGCGCAGCGCCCGCCCTCGGCTTTACAATTGCTGCACCCGGCGTGGAGGCGAGGCAATCCTCATGGCAGTGGTCGCGATTGGACAACAACTGGGCGCTCGCGGCTTGGAGCTGGGACGCGCCTTGGCTCAGCGGTTGGAATGCACGCTGGTGGGGCCCGACGAGATGGCGGCCGAGGCGGCTCGCCGCTTCGGCCTGGACCGCAGGATGCTCGATCTCATCGATGCCCGCCAGCCCCGCTTCTGGGAGCGGCTAACCCTGGACAGCGCCCGTTTGTATACTTACTTTCGCGCCGTCGCCCTGAACTTTGTCGGCGACCATCACGTCGTGATTGTGGGGCGAGTGATTCCTTGCATGCTGCCCGCCGGCATCAGTGAATTGCTGCGCGTCCGCGCCGTAAGCCCGCTCAAAGCGCGGGTAGAAACGGTGATGCGTGAAGAAGGGCTGGAAGCTGGCGCGGCCGAGCGGCGTTTGCTCCATCACGATCAGGAGATGCAAGCCTGGGTAGCCCACCTCATGAATGGGCTGGGCCTCAACGACCCAGCAGTCTACGATCTAACGGTCAACACCGCGGCCCGTCCACTGACCCTTATCAGCGAAGCCCTGGCGCTGATGGTGCACGAGATTGCCGCAGCCGAGGACCTTGCAGCGCGCCAAGCATTGGCGGACCACTGCCTGGCCGCGCAAGTGCGAGCGGCGCTGATGGCCCATCCCAAGATAGGCCATGCCGCGATTGCAGTGGAGAGCTCGCGGGGCCAGGTCCTTCTCAGAAGCAGCGCCCTAGTGCCACCCTGGGATGAGTTGGCGCTGACCGTGGTACGCCAAGTGAGCGGGGTGAGCGGGGTCGAGCTGGAGATCCAGGAACCGCCGCCCCCAGTTCGGGGCGAGTAGGCTGAACACGCGGGAATCCTCGATCCTAGCCAGCGGGCGGTAGTATGCCAGGAAGGTAGCCGCCCATGGCTGGTAACGCGCAGGGAGCATGAGCATGATCGAGCGGGTTGCGATTCTCTCCACCGGCGACGAATTGACCAGCGGCCGGATTACCGACACCAATGCCAGTTATCTGGCCGATCTCATGAGCCAGCTCGGCCTGGACGTGGTCAGCGTCATCACGGTAGGCGATTATTCCGAACGGCTGGAGTGGGCCTGGCGTACCGCGATGGGACTGGCCGACGTGGTAATCTCGACCGGCGGTTTGGGACCTACGGCCGACGACCTGACGACCGAAACGATCGCGCGCCTGGCCGGCAAACCATTGCTACGCGACGAAGCTAGCGCCGAGCACATCCGGCAGATCTTCACCGCCAATGGCCGCCAGATGCCCGAAAACAATCTCAAGCAGGCCCTCTTCCCTCAGGGCGCGGAGATTATCGCTAACCCGGTTGGGACCGCTCCCGGCTTCCGTCTAGCCGTGCCGCAAGCCTCCCACGTCTGCCATCTCGTCGTGCTGCCCGGTGTGCCGCGCGAGATGAAGCCGATGATGCAAGACAGCGTGGTACCGTGGTTGGTGGAGAATCGGGGCGCCGACCAGGTGCTGGTCAACCGCACCTTCCAAACCTACGGGATTAGCGAATCGGGACTGGACGAATTGGTCAGCGGGGTGATCAAGCCCGAAGAAGCTCGGGTCTCTTTTCGCGCCAGTTTTCCGCAGATCTCTTTGCGCTTGGCGGTGCGCGGGCGGCCCGATGCGGCGGCCGCGCGCCTGGAGGAATTGAGCGCGCGCGTGATGGCCAAAATCGGCCCCTACGTGTATGGCGAAGGGGACACCTCGATGGAAGAAACCGTCGGCCGACTGCTCAGCGCGCGCGGGTTAACCCTGGCGGTGGCTGAATCGTGCACCGGCGGACTGATTGGCCATCGCCTGACCAACGTCCCTGGCTCCTCGAAGTATCTCCTGAGCGTGCTGGTCACCTATTCCAATGCTGCCAAGATCAAGCTGCTGGGCGTTAACTCGGACACTATCGAGCGCCATGGCGCCGTCAGCGAGCAATGCGTCAGCGAAATGGCCGCCGGCGCCCGCCGGGTCACCGGCGCCGACCTAGCGATCGCCACCTCGGGAATCGCGGGCCCTGACGGCGGCACCCCCGACAAACCGGTGGGCACGGTCTGCTTTGCGCTGGAGGCGCCCGCGGTCAGCCAAGCGCGCACCCATTGGATGCGGGGGAATCGGGAATGGGTCAAATTAGGCGCCTCCCAATTGGCCTTGGATTGGTTGCGCCGCCATCTGCTGGGACTCCCCTTGAGCGAGCCCGCTCGACGCTGAAGGCTACGCGGGGAAAGGACCCGCGGATACAGTGTTTCTGGAGCTTGCCCTCATCTCTTTCCGCATAAGTTAATGATTGCGGCCAAGCGCGCAATGTTTCCAAAATAGCTGATCGGAGGGCATGTCATGTCCAAAACCGTTGCCTCGCTATCCTTGGTCGTATCGCTCGCCGTCGCCACCCCGGCCCTGGCCCAGGCCGTAAACGGCGGCAATAACTGGCCTGCAGCCGGCTGGATCGCCTGGTTATGCGTGGGTTTGATTGCAGGATTTCTCGCCAGTTTGACCATCAATCGGCATGGCGAAGGCTTTTTTTGGGACATTGTCCTGGGGATTGTCGGCGCCTATATCGGTGGGATTATTTTCCACGCTTTCGGACAGCCCGGGGTGACTGGTTTCAATGCCTGGAGCATTGTGGTGGCCTTCCTCGGCGCTGTGGTCCTGTTGGTCATCTACCACGCTATCATGGGACGCCCAAGCGCACGTCACGCGTGAGGTAGCCAGGCGTACCCCCATCAATCACCCTCCCCCCGCAAGCGGGCGAAAGAGGTCGGAGCAATTCTGTAGCGCCGCGGGGGAAAGCAGCGAATCAACTAACTGCAACGACGAGAATAAGCTGCGCGTGGGCGCCCACATCGGAAGCACCACCTCTCGCCCCTTGACAAGGTAAAAAGGCTGGATCTACTTTCCCTTCATCCAGCTCTGCATAAGATCCGCGACGACTGCGGCAGTAGCGCGAGGTTTGTACCTATCGCCGTGCCTGATTATTGGCCTTTTTCAATTTTACGCCAAAGCGCGCTTCGCGAGCGGGTGATTGTCGAACTCGATCACGGCAGCCCGGGAGAAGCGCTGCAGATGGTGGAACGGCTGGCCAACCAAGTAGGAATGTTCAAGGTTGGCAAGCACCTGTTTTTGCAGGCCGGGCCCGATTTGCTGCGCGCCATCCGCCGCCGCGGTGGCGAGATCTTCCTGGATTTGAAGTTTCAAGACAGCCCCAGGCTGCTGTCGCGAGCGGCGGTCCAAGCCACCCGCTTGGGGGTCAAGATGTTCGACCTTCACCCCAACTATTCGGCCGAAGGAATCGAGCGCACGCGGGCGGAAATCAGCCGCTTGTGCCAACTGGAGGGCTTGCGCCGGCCCTACCTGTTGGCGGTGGCGACGTATTTAAGCTTGGTGCGACCGACGGAAGCGCTGCTGGGCGACGACCAGCAACTGCTCCGCTTGGCCCGTTTCGCCGCACAGGCAGCGGTGGACGGGGTTTATATCGATCCCGAGCATGCCAGCCGGGTGCGCGCGGCCTGCGGCCGGCGTTTTCTGATCGTGACCTCGGTTCGAGGCCAAGTGGGCGCCGAAGCCGCCTGCGGCTTACGCACGGGCGCCGACTACCTTGTCTTCGGGCGTGCGTTGTGGGAGGTTTCAGACCCCTTGCAGCGAGTCCATCAGATCCTGACCGAACTGGAACGCGGCTTGCGCACCGGCCCACGGATTCCGGCCTCGTTGTTGGCCGAACGGCCGCCGCCACCTTGAGCGAGGCTTTAGGCTTGACTGCGCCGACGCCGGCCCCGACGCGCTGGCGGCGCGCTCAAGGGTTCTTCCAGCTCGCCCTCCTCGGGCCCGAACGCGCTCTCGCGCACGGCCAATTCGTCCTCGGGTTCCTTGACCTGATCGTCTTCGACCGATTCCTCTAAATTTTCGGGCCCGCGCCAGCGCCGAATAAAAGGCTCGTCGGTCGGATTAACCCGCGCCCCCAGCTGACCGCGGCGTAGCTCGCGCTTTTCTTGGCAATCGATACAAAAAGTCGCGAAGGGCAAGGCTCGCAGCCGCTCCAGCGAGATTTCATTGCCGCATTGCTCGCACAATCCGTAATTGTGCTGTTCCAACCGACCAAAGGCGGCGTCGATCGCCTTGAGCCGCTCTTCGGAACGCTCGATCAAACTGGCATGCATCTCGATATCGGCCAGCGAGCGCGCCACCTCCAAGTCATCGCTGGGAACGTTAAGGGTTTCATCGGCCTGATCGCGGCGAAACTCACGAATCTTGGCTGATTCGGCATTGCGCTGCAGGCTCAGAATCTCGCGTAACGCGGTAAGACGGCGCTCGTCGATCGCCTCGGACATGGACTTAATGACCTCCGGTTGCATCCGCCATCCTGTTCACCCAACCGTCCACTGTTGTGAATAAATAAAAGAACGGCCTGGAAGCGGTGGAGTTTGAAGACTCAACCAGTTAGATCCATTCAACCCGCCGCGCCAAGTCTGCGCAAGCCTCTTTGTACCCGCGGGCCAGACCATTCTGTTACAGTGAGCGAGGCTGGGCAAATTGCTCAAAAAGGAGAATTCATCGATCACCATGCTCACACCCTCGCTTCGCATCATTGCTGTTGTCGCCATCGTCGTCGGCAGCGTCAGCTCGGTTCAAGCGATGGAGCTTAGCAGCCCCGCTTTTGCCCCGGGCCAACCAATTCCGGTGAAATATACCTGTGCGGGCGAAGACGTCTCGCCTCCATTGAGCTGGCGCGGAGTTCCGCCGCGGACCAAAAGCCTGGCTCTGATCCTGAGCGATCCGGACTCGCCAGGCGGCCGTTTTGTCCATTGGGTAGTATACAACCTGCCGGTCAAGACCAACGAGTTGAGCGAGGATTTGAATAAAACTCCGCTGATCGCTGGGGGCGGACAGCAGGGACAAAACAGCCGCCATGGCTATGGCTATACTGGCCCCTGCCCGCCTCCGGGCCGGGTGCATCACTACCACTTTGATCTTTACGCAGTGAGCGAGCCTATCACTCTGGAGGATGGCACGGGCGCGCAACTGCGCCAAGCCCTCAAAGGGCATGTGATCGGGCGGGCCCAACTGATCGGCACCTTCAGTCGCTAAGCGCGCGCCAAGAGCTGGGAAGGAATGACGGAACTCGCTGCGGTGTTGGGCAAAAGCGCCGAGCGACACGGCACGGACAACCTCGTTCTTGCAAGCCGCAACCTCCGTAACAGCTTGGCTTGCTCTCTCGATTTTCTCTCCTGGCCAGGGAGATTAGAGACTTGGGAGCAGGCCTGGCAGATTTTTTGCCGCAGCCCGTTAGGTGAAGAAGCGGTTGCTCGGACGAGGCAGACCCAGATGCTCGCGCAGGGTTTTACCCTCATACTCGCGCCGGAAGATACCGCGCCGCTGCAGCTCCGGCACGACGCGGTCAACGAAGTCATCCAGGCCGGCCGGAAGGTAGGGAAACATCACGTTGAAACCATCGCAGGCCTCGGCGCGCAGCCACTCCTCCATCTCGTCGGCGATCGTGGAGGGCGTGCCAACGAAGGCCAGACCAGCATAGCCACCTACCCGCTGCGCGAGTTGCCGCACGCTAAGATGCTCCCGCCGGCCCAGCTCGATCACTCGCTCACGCCCGCTGCGGCTGGCGTTGCTTTCCGGTATCGGCGGTAGCGGCGCGTCGGGGTCGAGTCCCGACACGTCATGGCCCAGCGCGGTGGAGAGCGAGGCAATGGCGCTGTCGTAATGGACCAGGCTGTCGAGCAGGGCGCGCTTGTCGCGCGCCTGCGTTACGCTGTCACCGACCACAACCAGCGCACCGGGCAGTACGCTGAGATGCTCGCGCGGCCGGCCCAGTTTGTCCATCCTACCTTTCATGTCGCTATAAAAGGCGCGCGCGTTGGCCAAGGTACTACCCGGAGCAAAGATCATTTCGGCAGTCTCGGCCGCCAGTTGGCGTCCCTCTTCGGAAGCCCCCGCCTGCACAATCACGGGCCAGCCCTGGACCGGCCGTGCGATATTGAGCGGTCCGCGCACCTTGAGAAATTCACCCTTGTGATCGAGCACATGCATTTTGTCGGGGTCGAAATAGATCCCGCTCTCGACGTCGCGGATGAAGGCGTCATCGGCCCAACTGTCCCACAGCCCCATCACCACTTCGACGAACTCGCGCGCACGCCGATAGCGCACTGAATGGTCGAGATGCTCGTCGCGGCCGAAGTTCATCGCCTCGTGCGGGTTGCCGGAGGTGACTACATTCCATCCCGCACGTCCCCCGCTGATATGGTCGAGCGAAGCGAATTTGCGGGCCACGTGGTAGGGCTCGTTGTAGGTGGTGGAAGCGGTGGCAATCAGGCCCAGATGTTCGGTAACCACGGCCAACGCCGGTAGCAGGGTAAGCGGATCGAACGAGGTGACAGTGGCACTGCGCTTAAGCGCCTGAATCGGCATGTTGAGCACGGCCAGATGGTCGGCCATGAAAAAGGCGTCAAATTTGCCCCGCTCCAGGGTCTGCGCAAAACGCTTGAGGTGGTGGAAATTGAAATTGGCGTCGGGCAAACCGCCCGGATAACGCCAGGCCGCGGTATGGATACTCACCGGCCGCATGAATGCACCCAGGTGCAATTGTCGTGAGCTGGCCATGGTCAACTCTCCCACCCCTTTGTATCATCTGGCGCCCTCCCGCGCTTGCGCCGGGCGCCTCGGGGCGAGCTTCGGTCACAGATCGACCGCCAGCGAAGTCATGGCAGGCTCACCTGGCGCGACCCCGCCAGGCACCTTCCAGGCCGACAGGTCGCAACCGAGCAGCCGTTCCAACCGCTCGATATCGGGCAGGAACCGCTCTCGCAGAGGCAACTCCTGATCCGGTGTCAAGGGCGCAAATGGGCGGCCCGGCTGCGAGCACCAACGCCAAATCTTGAGCCGGCCAATCATCCGGTCCGTTCCGTGATAACCGTAAGCTTGCAAGCCCAGTTGCAGTTCTCGGGTCAGTGCCGCGATACGCGGCCGCTTGGGGGCATGGGTGGCAGCATTCCTGAGCCCGGAGCGTCGAGCTGCCACCGAGGTCGCCAGATCGATTTCCGGGACCTTCAGGAAGCGGCACACCCCGTTGACGAAGGCCATGGGGGAGGCCAAAAGGTCTTCGTAAAATGTGACATACACGTTCTGGCGACCAAAAATGTCAAACCAGGCCTCCAAATGCTCGGCATAACAACTGGGAGCGAGCAAGTCCGGATCCGCCCTGATGGCGGCAGCGAGGGAGAGCTGCTTGGGGTCGCGTCGCGCCCGAAGGCGATATTGGGAGTAAAGCCGAGCCACGGGATCGCGCAAAGTGCAAATGATTTTGGGCGCTTTGAGATGCTGGTTAATCCGCTGTCGCGCCAGCGGCAGATGAAAATAGGTAGGGCTGAATTCGCCAACCACCGGCATTTCCTCACAATGGCGGAAATGGGCACTGTACCAGTGGATGCCGCGATTATAACGGTTGGCAAAGAAATCGGTCTCTTTGACCTTGGCCGGCAGCCCCACCCGCGCGGCCAGAACCCCATTGAGCCACGTAGTTCCCGTCCGTGGCGGTCCAACCCCAATAAAGTCGGGCAATCTCACACGCGCGCTCCGTTTGGCTTCTCGTCGTCATCTCCCGAACTTCGTTGAAGACGCTCAAGCCAGACGTAGCGTGGTCAAATCAGGTTGACACCGGACAAAGCCGACGGTTTCAGCTAACGTTTTCCGACCGCAAGCGAGGAAAGGCGGCAGACAGTCTTGTTATGCCGAGGGACGCGGATCGCCGGCAATGATCCTAAGCCGCATCAGGACTACGGCGCCGCATAGCAGGCCGACGAGCGCGCATAACTGCACTGCCAATTGAGGAGTGAGGTGCTGGCCGACAAACCCCACCCCCAGCGCGCCAAAGGGCAGCATCCCGATCGCCGACAGGGTAAAGAAACTCATTACCCGCCCACGCAGTTCGTCGGGAACCGAGATCTGGAGCAGGGTGTTTGTGGTGGTGCGCGATCCGATCAGCCCCATTCCGATCAGCGCTTGCGCGGCTAGCGACAATCCCAGCCAGGGCGAGAAGCTGAAGAGCGAGGTCGCCACCGCCATGAGCAGCAGTCCCAGCCCGAGCATCCAGGACAATTCGCGGGCGTCGCCTACCCGGATGGCCAGAATGAAGGCGCCAACCATTGCACCCAGCCCTTGGGCCGCCATCAGGAAGCCATAGTCGCGCGCCTCGCCATGTAGGATGTTGCGGGCAAAAATCGGCACCAACACGGCGTACTGCGAGGCCACCCCGTTGGCCACCGCCGACAAGAGCAGCAGGTAGAGGGTGGGCTGGTGATGGCGAACGTAGCTGAAACCTTCGCGCAACCGCTCCAGCATCGAGGAATGCTTGACGTGCACCTCCTCTGTGGCCAGGGTCATCGCCAAAAGACTCCAAATCACCGCCAGATAGCTCAAGCCGTTGAGGAAAAAGCAAGTGGCGGTGCCCACCGCGGCGATCAATATGCCGGCCACCGCGGGCCCCACCACCCGCGCCCCGTTAACGATCAGCGAGTTTAACGCGATGGCATTGGAGAGATCTTCTAAATTGACCATCTTGACCACGAAAGCCTGCCTGCCGGGCATATCAAAGGAGCTGACGATGCCGTTGAAGGCGGCCAGGATGATGACGTGGATCGGCCGCACCACTCCCAACCAGGTAAGCGCCGCCAGCACCATCGCGCTGAGCATCAGCAAAATCTGCGTCGCGGTAATCAGTCGGCGCCGATCGACCCGGTCCACCACCACCCCGGCAAAAGTGGTCATCAGCAGCACCGGAAGATAGTTGGCGAACGAGACCACTCCCAGCATCATCGAGGAATTGGTCAATCTAAGAATTAGCCAGGCCTGGGCCGCGCTTTGCATCCAGGTGCCGATAAGCGAGGTGGCCTGGCCGAAAAAGTAAAGCTTAAAGTTGCGATGGCGCAGTGCTCGAAACATCGATACCGATACTGGTCCGGTATCGTCCTGCTCGACCTCGGGAGCGACCTCCGCTGGGCTTGGAAAAACTGGCTCGGCCATGATGACGCGGCACAGTGTGGCATATGCACCAGCTTCAAGCATCGCACCCGGGCGTTTACCTGCAAGTAGAGCAAAGATTGACAGCGAGATGGGTAAGCCTATGTTCGAGGAAGTCAGCCCAAACCCGAGGCCCAGCTTGGCAAGGGGGTAAGCGATGGATGACCTCAACTGTTACAAGCTGATTTCATGCGACGATCACCTGGATCTGGGCTATCTGCCCACGGACCTATGGACCAGCCGCTTGCCCGCCAGGTATACCAGGCGGGCGCCCCACGTCGAAGAACGCGAGGGTCGCGGCTGGTGGATCAGCGGCGACACGGTGTGGGGGCCCTGGCGTGGGATACGGCCCAAGGGAGCGGTCACGCCGCCGCCCTACCTGACGGCGCTGGAACGCGGCGGCCATTCCGACTTGAGCGACCTGCGGCCCGGTAATCCCAAGCTACGCTTGGCGGATATGGACCGCGACGGGGTCCATACCCAGCTCATCTTCGGGCCGATCACCTCCATTATCGAAGAAGATCAAGAGTTCCGCGACGCCTGCCATCGGGCCTATAACGACTGGCTGGCTGAGTTCTGCGCCTACGCACCCGAGCGTTTCCTGGGCGTGCCGATGCTCCCCTGGAGCCCGGCTTCCGCCACCGCTGAGTTGAGCCGCCTGGCCAAAGGCGGGCGCTTCAAGCAGGTTAACCTCGCGCTAGCAGGTATACAGCCCGGAATCTCAGACCCGGCTTGGGAGCCGTTCTGGAGCGCGTTGGAAGATAGTGGCCTGATCCTCTCGTTCCACGTTACGGTCTTCGTCGTTGGCGCCCGGCGCGACGACCCGGCCGCCGGCACTCCGGCTGGCACTTTCAGCGCGACTAAGAACTTCGTGGCAGGCTTTCTGGATTCCTTCGTCGATCTGTTCGCCTGGGGCATTTTGGAGCGCCACCCCGGGATTAAGATCGTCCTAGCCGAGGCCGGCGCCGGATGGCTGCCGTGGGTGGTCCAGGAACTCGATTACCGTTATTGGCGGCTGTGGGAGGCCAAAGAATATTGGGCCGACAAAGGCGGCATCCCGCTGCGTGAAAAACCCTCCGATCTTTTCAAGCGACAGATTTATCCGACCTTTCAGGAAGACCATGTAGCGATGGCGCTAATCGATTTCTTCGGACCCGACCATCTGCTGTGGGGCTCCGACTATCCCCATCCCGACAGCGTATGGCCCAACTCGCGCGCCGCCATTGAGCGCCAGATGGGCCGCCTCGCCCCCGAGCTGCGCAAGAAGCTCACCCACGATAACGCTGCCAAGCTCTACCGCCTCAACATCTAACTGACCGCGCGCCCAGGACGCCCGGCGGATAGGCGGCCACGCGCTACCGGTCTGTCACGCGAGATGTGCTAGTCTTAGGCTTTCCGCAACTAAGGTTCGATCATGATGGATGTCAAACTGGTCCCTCATCATTGCCACTGGGGCGCGTTCCTGGCCGAGGTCCGAGATGGGCGGGTGGTGGGCGTGCGCCCCTTCGAGCACGATCCCGACCCTTCGCCCCTGCTCGAGGCGATTCCGGCCGCGGTGCACTCGCCGATGCGTGTCGCGCAGCCGATGGTGCGCCAGGGATGGCTGGCTCACGGCCCGGGGAATGGCGCCGGCCGCGGCCGGGAACCCTTCGTGGCGGTATCTTGGGAGCGCGCGCTGGATCTGGTGGCGCGGGAGATCGCCCGGGTCAAGACCAAGCATGGGGCCAGCGCGATCATGGGTGGTTCGCAAGGCTGGAGCTCGGCGGGCGTTTTCCATGAAGCACGTGTCCAACTCCGGCGCTTCCTGGCGGCGGCGGGCGGCTTCGTCGACCAGACTTCCAATTACAGCTTCGGCACAGCGCTGACTTTTCTGCCCCACCTGCTGGGCAGCGCGCAAGCGGTCACCGGACCGCTGACTTCATGGAGCTCGATCGCCCGCCATACCCGCCTGATGGTCCTGTTTGGGGGCGCCAATCCTAAAAACACCCAAGTCACCAAGGGTGGATGCGCCGCCCACCCAACCGCAGGATGGCTACGTGAATTGGCGCGAGCCGGAGTGCGGGTGATCAATGTCAGCCCCAGTCGCGATGACGGCCCTGCGGCCGTGAATGCGCAATGGTTGCCGATTCGGCCCAACACCGACACCGCGATGCTGCTCGCGCTGGCCCATACGCTGGTGGCCGAGGAGCGCCACGATGGCCAGTTTGTCGCGCGCTACTGCGAAGGCTTCGAGCGCGTACGCCCCTATTTGTTGGGTGAGAGCGACGGCCAGCCTAAGGATGCGAATTGGGCTGCGGCGATAACCGGGGTACCGGCCGAGACTATTAGGACGCTGGCCCGCCAGATGGTTGCCAGCCGCACGATGCTGACCGCGTCGTGGTCGTTGCAACGGGCCGATCACGGCGAGCAACCATACTGGGCATTGATTCTGCTGGCGGCACTGGTGGGGCAGATCGGCCTGCCCGGCGGCGGCTTCGGCTTCGGCTACGGTTCGGCGGCGGGAATTGCCGAACCGCCACGCGCCTTTGCGGGGCCGGCGATGGAGAGCCTGCGCAATCCGCTGGGCCAAGCCATCCCCGCCGCCCGCATCAGCGATTGCTTGCTCAACCCAGGCCGCACCTACGATTACAATGGCCATCAAGGGATCTATCCCGACATTCGTCTGGTCTATTGGGCCGGCGGCAATCCCTTCCACCATCATCAGGATCTCAACAAGCTGCGCCGCGCCTGGCAGCGGCCCGAGACGATCATCGTCCACGAGCCATGGTGGACTGCGACCGCTCGTCACGCCGACATCGTGCTCCCGGCGACCACTTCGCTGGAGCGCAACGATATCGGCGGCGCGGCGCGCGATCGATTCGTGATCGCGATGCATCAGGCGATAGCGCCCGTGGGTGAAGCGCGCGACGACTTCGCGATCTTTCGCGACCTCGCGCGCCGGCTGGACTGCGAAGCCCAGTACACAGGCGGCCGCGACGAGGGGGGCTGGTTGCACCATATTTACAACCAGTTCCGCTCCGGCACCGGAGCGGCGCGCGAAGTGGTGCCCGAATTCGAGGAATTTTGGCGCCAGGGCTATCTGGAAATTCCCGGGCGCCAAGACGAATACATTCTATTCATGGACTTTCGCACCGATCCTGTAAAACATCCCCTAGCCACGCCCTCGGGCCGCATCGAGCTGTATTCCACCACAATTGCCAATTTCGGCTACCCCGATTGCCCGCCGCATCCGACCTGGATCGAACCCGCCGAATGGCTGGGCGGGAGTCTGGCCGCGGCCTACCCGCTGCATCTGGTCTCAAGCCAGCCACGCGACCGCCTGCACAGCCAGATGGACTGCGGCCCGGTCAGCGCGCGCGGCAAGATTGCCGGCCGCGAAGCCATTGCGATTAATCCCCGCGACGCGCTCAAACGCGGTATCAGCGACGGCGACGTGGTGCGGGTTTATAACGCGCGCGGCGCTTGCCTGGCGGGCGCGCTGATAACCGACGCCGTCAGCGAGGGAGTCGTGCGGCTTTCTTGCGGTGCATGGTTCGACCCTGTAATGAACGGCGACGAAGAACTGTGCGCGCATGGCAACGCCAACATGCTGACCCGCGATCAGGGCACCTCCAGCGTAGGCCAGGGCCCTACTTCGGCCACCGCCCTGGTGGAAGTCGAGCGCTGGCTAGCTGCTGCGCCCCCGGTGCGCGCCTTCACACCACCGGTGCAGATCGAAGAGTCGGCTCTGCAATAGCGCAAATCGATAGCTTTGAAATGGCTGAGTTCAGGCCGGCAGCCTGATTGCCGGGCCGAGATACAATCTTTCAATCCCAGAGCGGGATGCGGAAGCCGTCGGCGTCGCGGAAGCGCCCCATCGCGATCAGGATCAGATCGACCAGCCAGCCGATACCGAACAAGCCACCGGTAGCAAGCCAGAGCAGTCCGGTGACCAACTTACCGACGTAAAAGCGATGGATTCCCAGATAGCCTAGGAACAGGCAGAGCAACAACGCGACCATCCCCGAACGATCGGAATAAGGTTCCTGAGGGCGTGCGATGCGCCATCCCGAGCCGATCGGCTCGCCGCATCGGTTGCAAAAGCGCGCGTCGACAAGCAAGAGAGCCCCGCAGCGCGGACATTCAGGCGAAGTGGAAGGCGTGCTCACGGCTCAGGCCGGCAGGTAGCCGTCGCGCAGCAGCGACTTAGCAATAATCAGGCGCTGGATTTCACTGGTCCCTTCGCCGATCTCGGCCAGCTTGGCATCGCGCATGTAGCGCTCCACCGGATAGTCGGTGATATAGCCGTAGCCGCCGAAAATCTGCACCGCCTTGTTCGTAATCCATACCGCGCTCTGGGAGGCGAACAGCTTGGCCATCGCGGCTTCACGAGCAAACGGCCGGCCCCAATCTTTTAGCGCGGCAGCCCTCAAGAAGAGCACCCAGGAAGCCTCCCAGCGGGTCGCCATGTCGGCGATCAGGGTCTGGATGGCCTCGAAGTTGGCGATCGGCTGGCCGAACTGGCGGCGCTCGCGCGCATAGGCGACCGCCTCTTCCATCGCTCCACGGGCGATGCCAAGGGAAAAGGCGGCGATTCCTACCCGCCCGGTTTCCAACAGGGTGGTCGCCTGCCGATAACCCTGGCCCGGGGTGCCCAGCAAATTGGCGGCGGGAACGAAGACATTGTCGAAGATTACCTCGGCGGTATCCGACGCGCGCAGCCCCATCTTCTCGATTTTGCGCCCGTTGCCCAGCCCCGGGCTGTCGCGCTCGACCACGAAGGCCGAGATACCATCGCGGCCGCGCGCCGGATCGGTGATCGCGGTTACTACGTAGATGTCGGCGATACTGCCGTTGGTAATGAACATCTTGCCGCCGTTGATCCGATAGCCGTCGCCCTCGCGATGCGCCCGTGTGCGCATCGCAGCCGCATCCGAACCCGAGCCCGGCTCGCTCAGGCACCAGGCTCCGACCTTGCGCCCGGCGATCATGTCGGGCACGTGGCGACGCACCAACTCGGGGCCGCCATAGCGCTGAATATGGCCGGTGGCCAGCGAGATATGGGCCGCGCAACTGAGCGCCACCGCGGCGTCGTAGCGCGCCAGCCCCTCGATCACCAGCGCTTGCGATACGGTGTCCGCGCCGCCGCCGCCAAGCTGCTCGGGAAAGCTCAACCCGAGTGCGCCCAGCGCGCCCAGTTGGATAAACAGCTCGCGCGGAAAGCGTTCGGCCGTTTCCCAAGCCGCGCTATGAGGCTTAATTTCGCGCCGAGCGAAGTCCGCGATCGTTTCGCGCAATTGGCGCTGTTCCTGGGTTAGTTCAAAGTCCATAGCCGTCGAAGTCTTGCTACACACCAGCGCTGTCGCCGCGCGTGACGATCGACGGGCTCGCGAAGAAAATTCGACCTCATCGACCCACCGATGCTAAGCGCGCGGTTGGACGTGCTCGCGCACCCAGGCCACGATCTCCTCGGTGGAGGCTCCGGGCCCGAAAATCTCGCCCACACCCATTTCTTTTAGCCGCGCGCCATCCTCGGGCGGAATAATTCCCCCTCCGAAGACCATCACGTCGCCGGCGCCGCGTTCACGCAGCAAGCGGATGACCTCAGGAAACAGTGTCATGTGAGCGCCGCTGAGCACAGACAAGCCCACTGCGTCGGCGTCTTCCTGGATCACGGTTTCCGCGATCATCAGCGGAGTTTGATGCAGCCCCGTGTAGATCACCTCGCAACCGCCGTCGCGCAAGGCGCGAGCGATAATCTTGGCGCCCCGGTCGTGCCCATCCAGCCCCGGTTTGGCCACCACTATTCTAAGCCGCCGCTGCTCCTGCATCGCTCGCCTTCACCTGGTCCGATTATAGCCAGCCGGGATCACGATACACACCCAGCTCGCGGCGAAACACGTCGCTGATTTCGCCCACGGTGCCGTCGGCGGCAACCGCCGCGCAGATCGGCTCCATCAGGTTTTCTCCGCTGTGACAGGCCCGCGCGACCCGCTCCAGCGCCTGATTCAACTTGACGCTATCACGCCGCCCTTTGAACGCGCGTACCCGCGCGATTTGTTCGCGCTCCACCGCTGGATCGATCTTGAGGGTTGGGATCGGATGGCCGTCTTCAGGCTGGACGTGAGTATTGACGCCGACCACGGTTTTGCTGCCGGTTTCGAGCTGGCGCTGATAATGAAAGGCGGCGTCGGCAATCTCGCGCTGCGGATAGCCCAGCTCGATCGCGCGCAGCATTCCACCCATCCGGTCAATGGCGTCCAAGTAGGCGCGCGCTTCGCGCTCCAGCCGGTCAGTTAGCGCCTCGAGGGCATAACTGCCCCCCAACGGATCAATCACATTGGTCAAACCGGTTTCTTCGGCGATAATTTGCTGGGTGCGCAGGGCGAGGGTGACCGCGCTTTCGGTGGGCAGGGCCAGCGTCTCATCCATCGAATTAGTATGCAGCGACTGGACGCCACCCAGCACTCCAGCCAGCGCCTGGAGTGCAACCCGCACCACGTTGTTCATGGGCTGCTGAGCGGTGAGCGCGGCGCCCGCAGTCTGGGCATGGGTACGTAGCATTAAAGATCGTGGGTCGCGAGGAGCAAAGCGCTCGCGCATCAGGCGCGCCCACAGCCGTCTGGCGGACCGCAACTTGGCAATCTCTTCGAGAAAATCGCTGTGCAGGTTGAAGAAGAAGGAGAGCCGCGGCGCGAACTCATCGACATCCAGACCGCGCCCGATCGCCTGCTCCACATAACACAGACCGTCGGCCAGGGTGAAGGCCAACTCCTGGGCCGCGGTCGAGCCGGCCTCGCGGATGTGGTAGCCGGAGATCGACACCGGATGCCATCGTGGGACGCGCCGGGCACAGAACTCGATCATGTCCGTGACGATCCGCAGGGCCGGCGCGGGCGGACAGATCCATTCCTTCTGCGCGATATACTCCTTGAGCATGTCGTTCTGGATGGTGCCGCCCAGCGCGCTCCAGGCCACGCCTTGACGCTGCGCGTTGACCAGGTACATCGCCAGGATAATAGAGGCCGAGCAATTGATGGTCATCGAGGTGGTGACTTGGTCCAGCGGAATCCCGGCGAACAGACGTGCCATGTCCTCGATCGAGGTCACCGAAACCCCTTCGCGTCCGACTTCACCCAGCGCCCGTTCATGATCGGCATCGTAGCCCATCAGGGTAGGCATATCGAAAGCGGTAGATAGGCCGGTCTCGCCATGGCCCAGGAGAAAATGGAAGCGCGCGTTGGTGTCTTCGGGCAGACCGAAACCTGCGAACTGACGCATCGTCCACAGCCGCCCGCGGTACATCGAACCGTACACGCCGCGGGTGTAGGGAAACTGCCCGGGGTAGCCCAGCCCGTCCTCGTAGTCGCCGGCGAGATCCTCGGGCGTGTACAGGGGTTGGAGTTCAAGGTCCGACAGGGTGGAAAAGCGTGCCGGCCGCGGTGCACTACGGCTGTAAACCTGCTCTTCCCACTCGCGCTTGCCGCTCATCGCCAACCCGCGCTGGTCTCCAACACCCGGGCCGCGATCACCAGGCGCTGGATTTCGGAAGTGCCTTCGTAGATCTCGGTGATCTTGGCATCGCGATAATAGCGCTCCAGGGGGAACTCGCGGGTATAGCCGTAGCCGCCATGAATCTGCAACGCCTCGTTGGCGGCGCGCATCGCAGCTTCGGAGGCGAACAGCTTGGCCATCGCGGCTTCCTTGCTGTGCGCCGCGCCGGCATCCTTGCGCGCCGCCGCCTGCCAAGTCAGCAGGCGAGCAGCGTCGAGTTCCACTGCCATGTCGGCCAGCTTCATCTGGACCGCCTGAAAACTACCGATCGGTGCTCCAAAGGCACGCCGCTGGCCCGCGTAAAGCAGCGCTCGCTCCAGCGCCGCCCGCCCGATCCCGACCGCTTGCGCGGCGATACCGATGCGGCCACCGTCGAGCGTCTGCATTGCCAGCTTGAAGCCGCTGCCTACCTCGCCCAGCCGCAAGTCGGCGGCAATGCGCATTTGGGTAAAACGCAATTGAGCGCTATGAGCGCCGTGAATTCCCAGCTTCTCCTCGGTGCGCACGACTTCGAAACCGGCGCTATCGGTGGGCACGATGAAGGCGCTGATACCGCGATGGCCGGCCCCGGGATCAGTCACCGCAAACACGATCGCGACCGCAGCCTGCGGCCCGTTAGTGATGAAATTCTTGGTCCCGTCGATAACGTAACCTTCGCCCTCGGCACGTGCGCGGCTGCGCTGGGCGGCGGCGTCGGAACCTGCCTCCGGCTCGGTCAGTGCGAAGCAGCCCAGTGCCTGGCCGGCGGCCATCGCCGGTAAAAAGCGAGCCTGCTGTGCCTCGGTGCCTGCCGCCAGGATCGGCCAGCAGGCAAGTGAACTGTGAGCGGAAACGATCACCGCGGTGGAGGCGCAGGCCACTGCCAGCTCCTCCAGCGCGAGGGCGTAGCTGATGTGATCCATTCCAGCGCCGCCGTAGCGCTCCGGGATGAAGATGCCCATCAGTCCGAGCTTAGCCAACTCGGCGATAATCTGGGCGGGAAAGGCGTGCTCGCGGTCGATCCTCGCGCTTTGCGGCGCCAGTTGCTCGCGCGCGAAGCGGCGCACCAAGTCGCGAATCGCAAGTTGACTGTCATTAAGCTGCAGCTCCATTATAAAGCTCGTGCGCCCCTGTGCCTTCCTTCGCCGTGAGGGCACACGCCCGCCGGTCGCCGCTCAATACTCCGGCTTGAAATCGAAGCGATGGATCGCCTGGATGAAGCGCACGGTGCGAGTCTTAGAGCGCATCACCACGCTGTTGGTCATGGCACCGCCAGAGAAAAACCGTACCCCCCTGAGGTAGTCGCCGGTGGTCACGCCGGTGGCGGCAAACATCACGTTGTCGCCGGCCAATTCCTCCAGAGTATAGCAGTGGTTGAAGTCGAGGATGCCGGCGGCCAGACAGGCTTCGGCTTCCTGTTCGTGGCGCGGCCGAAAGCGGCATTGCATGTCACCGCCCGCCGAGCGGATGGCGGCCGCCGCCAGCACTCCCTGATGGGCGCCACCAACTCCCATGAGGATATCGATTTCGCTATCGGGATTGGTCGTGGCCAGGGCCGCCGACAAATCGCCGGCCGACAGCAGCTTGATGCCGGCCCCGACCCGGCGCACCTCGGCGACCAGTCCCTCATGGCGGGGCCGATCCAGGATCGCGACGCGCAAATCCTCGACGTACACTTTCTTGGCTTCGGCCAGCGCGCGCAGGTTGTCGGTCGGTGAGCGATCCAGGCTGATAATCCCCCGCCCGATTGGCCCCACCGCGATTTTTTCCATATAGGTGTTGGGACAGCGTAAGATCTTGCCGCGCTCGGCCAGCGCCACGCATGACAGCGCGTTGGGACCACCAGTGGCGCTGACCAGCGAGCCCTCCAGGGCGTCGAGTGCAAAGTCGACCTCGGGCCCAATCCCAGTGCCGACAATTTGACCGGCATAGAGCAAATCGGTCTCGCCGCGATCGCCTTCGCCAATCACGATCTCGCCGTCGATCGCGATTGCGTTAAGCGCGCTGCGCATGGCCTCGCAGGCCGCGCGCTCGGCCAATTCCGCATCGCCCTTGCCAATTAGCCGCCCGACCGCCAGCGCCGCCGCCTCGGTTGCTCTTACTGCCTCAAGTGCCAGGTTGCGATCCACGCTCGATACGCCCTCGCTAAGTTTTGGGCCACCAGGACCGGGGGCTCGGTGCCCGTTCCCAGCGGGTCCCTAAAAGTCTACTCGCCCGCGGCCGCTTCAAACAGCCGATCGATTAATCGATAGCCCTGGCTCAAAGCCAGCCCGGCGCGCAACCCCTCGGCTTCGGTATAGCGCCGCCAGCGAGCCGCCCCCGAAGACAAAGCAGCACCGGAAACCAGCGCGTAGGGCACAGGCTCACTGGAATGGGTCTTCAAGCGACATGGGGTGGCGTGATCGGGCATTAGCAGGAGCCTGAATTCACCCATCGCCGGCAGCCCCTGCAAGAGCGGCCCGACGATCAATTGGTCGATCCGCTCCAAAGCTTGAACCTTCAGATCCGCACGCCCCATGTGGCCCGCCTCGTCGGGCGCCTCGATATGGAGCAGGAGGAAGTCGCAATGGCGCAGGGCTTCAAGGCCGTAGCGTCCCTTGGCCGCATAATCGGTATCCAGATAACCGGTGGCGCCGGGCACGTTGATAATCTCTAGTCCGGCCAGGCGGCCTAATCCGCGCACCAAATCGACGGCGGAGATGGCGGCGCCCTGTTTATTAAAGCGCTGCTTTAAGGTTGGCAGGGTTGGTGGCCGGCCTTGACCCCAGAACCAGACGTCGGTGGCGGCCGGCTTACCCGCCGCCTGACGGGCCTGATTGACCGGATGGTTGGATAAAATGGCACGCGCCTCTGCCATCAACTGGTTGAGCCGCTGAGCCCCCTCACCCTGGGGCAGGTAGGGCGCAACCGCACGATCGGTGATGTCGTGCGGAGGCGTGGTCTGAGCAGCTACCGGGCCGCCGCGCCAGACCATCAAATGACGATAACTGACCCCGGGGTAAAAATGGATATCCCCGCCGCCCAACCGTTCGTGCAGGCTTTGTACTAGCGCCGCGGCTTCGTCGCTCCCGATATGGCCGGCGGTAAAATCGGCCATCGTCAGCCCTTCATCCTGCGCTTTAAGATTGACCAGATTCATGCGGAAGACCGCATCGCTGGCGCTCACCGGCAGACCCTGGCTGGCAGCCTCGATCGGAGCGCGGCCGGTATGATAACGGGCAGGATCGTAACCCAGCATCGTCATCGTGCCGACATCGCTGCCGGGTGCCATACCCTGCGGGATAGTCGCCACCATTCCCAGTTCGCCGCAACTGGCAATGCGATCCATGTTGGGTTTGTGCGCGGCCTCCAGCGGAGTGCGTCCCTGAAGTTCGGCACAGGCCCAATCCGCCATCCCGTCGCCATGCACGATTACGTACTTCATCACTCGATCTCCAGCAGCTTAACGATCCGGCTCAAATCCGGTTCCACCACCACCGTGTTGCTGAGATTTTTAAGCGCGGTGTCGGGATCTTTCAGTCCGTGACCGGTCAGAGTGCATACGATCACCGAGCCCGGCTTGAGGGTGCCCGCCGCGCTGTATTTGATCGCACCCGCCAATGAGGCGGCCGAGGCGGGTTCGGCGAAGATTCCACAGGCCGCGATCAGGCGATAGGCCGCCAAGATCTCGGCATCGGTCACCAGGTCGATAAGGCCGCCCGACTCATCCCGCGCCGCTACTGCCTGCTTCCAACTGGCCGGATTGCCGATCTTGATGGCGGTGGCAACGGTATGAGGATCGTCGATGGGTCGGCCGAGCACGATCGGGGCCGAGTCGGCCGCCTGATACCCCATCATGCGCGGCAGCCGCCGAGCCAAGCCGTGATGGTAGTACTCTTGATAGCCCGCCCAGTAGGCCGTGATATTGCCGGCATTGCCTACCGGCAGGAAATGATAGTCGGGAGCCTCGCCGAGCTGATCGCAGATCTCGAAGGCCGCGGTCTTCTGCCCGGCGATGCGGTCGGGGTTGATGCTATTGACCAGGCGGATGCGCACCGGCTCGCGTTCGGCCAAGTCACGCACCATCTTCAAGCAAATGTCGAAGTTTCCAATAACCTCGACCACCCGCGCCCCGTGCATCACACTCTGCGACAGCTTGCCCAGCGCGGTGGCACCTTTCGGAATCAGGACGAAAGCCTTAAGGCCGGCCCGTCCCGCATAGGCCGCGGCGGAGGCCGCGGTGTTGCCGGTGGAAGCACAGATCACGGCGCGCGCCCCCTCGCCCAGTGCCTTGCTCATCGCCAGCGTCATGCCCCGGTCCTTGAAGGAACCGGTGGGATTGAGTCCCTCGAATTTCAGGTAAAGCTTAAGCTCGCGGCCCAGCCGCGCGGCCAGCTCCGGGGCCTCGATCAGGGGGGTATTGCCCTCGTTCAGCGTGACCACCGGAGTCTGTTCGCTGATTGGCAGAAAGCGCCGGTAATGTTCAATGATTCCAGGCCAGCGAGTGAGCCGCGTGACGCCTATTGCGAGAGATCCCTGAGCCATCGGATTACCTTAAAGTTGCTCCTCGATGCGGAGTGCCACCGGCGCCCCATGAACAATACGCTGGCGGCCAATTTCCTCAAGCGCTGCTTTAAGTGCATGCTCGGACGCGGCGTGGGTCCGCATCACCACCGGGACGCTGACGGTGGGCGCCCGCTCATGCTGGATGACCGAAGCCAATGAGATTCGATGCTCCCCTAGAACCGAGGCGATAGCACCCAGAACCCCCGGCTTATCCTCCGCCATGAAGCGTAAATAATATTCGCAGATGACATCGTCCATCGGCTTGAGTTGCGCCGGTTTGAGCGCGCCAAAGGGATATCCCAGCACCTGCGCGCTGGCGCTCGCCCCGGCCCGTCGCATCCGCGCCAGCTCCACAATATCAGCCACCACCGCCGTCGCGGTCGGCATCTGGCCCGCCCCCAGGCCAAAATACATGGTGGCCCCCAGAGCCGCGCCCTGGATGTAGATCGCATTGTAGGCGCCGCTCACGCTGGCCAGCAGATGGCCGGCCGGAACCATCGTGGGATGGACTCGAGCTTCGACCGCGCCGGCCTCTTCCTTGGCGATCGCCAGCAACTTGATAACGAAACCCAATTGGCCGGCGTAGGCCACATCCTGCTGAGTGATGCGGGTGATACCCTCAGTATAGACCTGCGCCGGTTTGAGCAGCACGCCAAAGGCGAGCATTACCAGCAAACAAAGCTTGTGGGCAGCGTCATGCCCCTCGATATCAAGGCTGGGGTCGGCCTCGGCCAAGCCGTTTTGTTGGGCCTGAGCCAAGGCTTGAGCAAATTCGCTCCCCCGCTGTGCCATGGTGCTGAGTATGTAATTGCAGGTGCCGTTGACGATCCCGTAGACCGCGCGCTGGCGGTCGCCTGCCAAGCCCAGGCGCAAGGTGCGAATAATCGGGATTCCACCCCCCACGCTGGCCTCGAACCCGATCGCGCGCCCATAGTGCGCCCCCGCCGCAAAAATTCGCTCGCCCTGCTCGGCCAGCAAGGCCTTGTTAGCCGTGACTACATCTTTGCCCGCGGCCAGAGCCGCCTCAATTAGGCTGCCGGCCGGCTCCAGGCCGCCGAACAGCTCCACCACGATATCGACGTCGGGCCGGATAACCAAAGCGTGCGCATCGCGGGTAATGAGGGCCTGGCTCAGCCCGAGGTCAGGATCTGGGCGCAGACTTCGGTCGGCCACCCCGACCAATTCCAACTGCGCGCCCAGGCGGGCTTCCAATAGCGCTGCATTGGAGCGCAGCAGCTTAACCACTCCACTGCCCACCGTGCCGCAGCCCAGCAGGGCAATGCGCACGCTGCGCGCCGAGTCGGCCACCACCATCCCCGCGGCCCTTAGCCGCGGCCCCCGGCTAGCTTGGCGGGACTGAAGCCAGGGTGCTGCAAAGCATAGCGAATGCCGCGCATGGCTTGGCGAATGCGGTGTTCGTTTTCAATCAGGGCGAAGCGCACGAAGCCATCGCCGTCCTGGCCAAAGCCGATGCCAGGCGAGACCGCGACCTTGGCCTGCGCCAGCAAGAATTTGCAAAACTCCAGCGAACCCATCGCAGCGAAGGGCTCGGGGATGGGGGCCCAAACGAACATGGTGGCGCGCGGCTTGGCAACTGGCCAACCCGCCCGTACCAAGCCATCGACCAGAACGTCGCGGCGGCTTTGATAGGTCTGGACAATCTCGTTTACACAATCATCGGGTCCGTTGAGGGCAGCGATGCCCGCCACCTGCAGAGGTGTAAAGGTGCCGTAGTCGAAGTAGGATTTGAGTCGCGCCAGCGCCGCAATCATCTCACGATTACCCACCGCGAAACCGATTCGCCAACCCGGCATGTTGTAGCTTTTGGAGAGGGTGAAAAATTCCACCCCAACCTCCTTGGCGCCGGGAATCTGCAGAAATGAAGGCGCCTTGTAGCCGTCAAAGCACAGATCGGCGTAGGCCATGTCGTGGGCCACCAGGATATCGTTTTCGCGCGCGAAATCGACCACGTCCCGCATGAACTTCAGATCCACCACGGTGGTGGTGGGATTGTGGGGGAAATTGAGCACCATGAATTTGGGTCGCGGCCAGCAGCGCTTTACCACCGCCATCATTTCCACGAAAAAATCCGCTCCCTGGCGCATCGGAATCCCGTGCACTTCCGCCCCTGCGATCACGCAGGCGTATTGATGGATGGGATAGGTTGGGCTGGGCGCCAAAACCACGTCGCCACGATCGAGCAGAGCCAGCGCCAGATGGGCGATCCCCTCCTTGGAGCCGATGGTCACGATCGCCTCGCTATCGGGGTCCAACTCAACCCCATAGCGCCGCCGGTACCAGTTGGTAATCGCCAGACGCAATTTGAAGACCCCGCGCGAGACCGAATAGCGATGGTTAGCCGGCTTGGTAGCTGCCTCCACCATCTTGGCCACGATATGGGGCGGGGTGGCGCCGTCGGGATTGCCCATCCCAAAGTCGATAATATCATCACCAGCCTGCCGCGCCGTGTGGCACAGGTCGGTAATAATGTTGAAAACGTACGGCGGCAGTCGATTTATTCGCGGAAATTCCATAATACTTCAGCCACTCCAATCCCCCGGCGCAGTGCGCGAACCGCTCGCTATTAAAACCGAGACTCTATCACGGGCGCAACCGCAAGCCTCCTACCCCCGCCTAAAGAACTTGTCAGACCGAGCCGCCAGGACCAAAGTGGACCCGATTCAGCAAGAGGAGCTTATGGAAGCAGCGCGCGTCTTAATCAAGCTGTCTGAGCGATGCCTGGATGCGGCCCAGCATTACAAGCGAGCCGCCGAGCATGCCGATCAGGAATGGTTGGAACGGTTCTTCACCGCCCAGTCCGATCGGCAGCAGCAGATGGCGGCCGAGCTCGCCGCGCGCATTAGTGCCTTGGGCGCGCAACCGCCCCATCGAGGCACGCTCGGGGGTGAGCTGGAGAGTTTGGCTCTGGCCCTGGAATCCAACCTGGGCCTGGGCGATCGCGGGCTGCTCGAATGGTGCCGGCGCGAAGCCGCCTCGGAAGAAGCGGATTTTAGCCAGGCGCTAGCAAGCGCCACCGATCCCGCCTGCCGCGCCCTTTTGCATCGCGGCCTGGAACTGATCGGCGCCGCGCGGGCCGAACTCGACCGCCTGCACGCCGCCTATCATCGCGACTGAGGCCGCCGGGCCGTAGCGAGGCTGTGAGATTTCCTGTCCGCGGCATCGGGCAGCGCGCTTTCCTTCTGCCCGCTCCCAAGCCCCTTTGCGGACGGCGTCTCGTATTCCGGCCCCAGAAAGTAACAGGACGCTGCCCGACCACCACAAACGTTGGGAGACGCGGGGCGTTCGCCTCACCTGGCGCCCATCATCACCTTGCAGGCTGAAACAGTTGCAGCTTGAGATATCGGCGCCGCGGTCGTCGATCATGGCTGCGGCGACCTCCATGTTCGGGAGTTACCTGACCGGGTCGACTGTGAAAGCGGCATACCAGCTTGACGCGTTATAGTTTTAGATATAGTCTAGATTGCGTGTCCGAATCGCTTAGCATAAGCCTTCTGCGTAACGCAGGCATCCAACCGTCGGCCCAACGGGTTGCGGTAGCCGACTATGTGCTGAGCACCAGCGATCATCCCACCGCAGACCAGGTTTGGTCCAAAGTGCGGCGGAGTTTTCCCATGATTTCCAGGGCTACCGTTTACAACACGCTCAATCTGTTCGTTAAGAAGCAGTTGCTCCGGCAAGTCGTGCTGGACGACGGCAAGACGCTGTTCGACGCCAACGTCGAGAATCACCATCACTTCGTCGATGAGGAAACCGGGCAGATCCACGATATCCCATGGGACTCGCTAGCGGTCTCAAAGCTTGACTCTCTCAACGGCTTCGAGGTGCGCGAGTATCACGTGGTGATGCGCGGGCGGGTCAAAAATTCACCGCGGAAACGCGCGTAGATTTTTTTAACGATTATATAGATAAAGTAGAAGTTTTAAGACCGTCTAAAATAAGGGGATGGAAGACTTTATTGGCAAGATCGCCGCCATTCGGGCCGCCCAGGCGATGTCCCACGCCCAGGCGCTCGCGGTCACTAGCAACCTGATGGTTCAATGGCAACGTAAGCATCCCGAGGAATCCTGGGTGATGGCGGCCAACGATTCCTCCCCGACTGGACACAGCAAGGCCGACGCTGGCGGGGCACACCTTGCCGGTCCCGGCGCGGCTGCAGCTACCAACCTTCAAAGCCAACAGGGCGACACCTACGCCAGCTTTCATCAGTACCAAGAGCAGCTTCAGCGCATAGCCTTGTTACGTGACATGATCGACTGGTGCATCGAGAATCAGGTCAAGAATGCGACCCTCGATCCCAACGATCCCAAGATGCGCGCGCTGGAAGCCTATCTCATCGCGCAACGCAAAGGGGCGCCACTCGACTACGGCAAGCACTAAAAGGAACCGGGCCCGCGACGGCATAGCCATCGGCCAATTCCGCATACCATCGTGATACCATCGTGACTGCTAAGTGGCGCGCTCAGCCGGCCTGCACCGAGGCTCCAATCGCGGGCTTCGGCGCGGCGCCCAGGCGTGAATAGAACCAAGCAGCGAACAGACCTAGCGTCGCAGCCAGGTACCATCCCGCCATCAGGCCGTGCCACAAGGCCATCCAGCCACATAACAACAACCCGATAGCACCGCCCAGGGTTGCGAAGGTGCTCTGAAAGGAAAGCAGGGTGGCACGGCTGTCGGCTTCGAGCTGCTCGTTGATCCAGCCCAGCGCCAGTGGCTGCATTGCACCCGAGCAGCAATTCATGCCAAACAGGAGCGCGAGCATCAGGATCACGTGGCCAGCAGCCAAACCGGCTGCAAGCAGCAAGCCTCCACACGCCAACGCCAGCCAGGAGAGCATCGGTGCACGCCGGCTGGCGTAGGGCGGCATGTGCACGATAACCTCGGCGCCGATCAACCGGCCCACGCTGAACAGGCAAAACAGCCAGCCGATGATCCACACTCCTACCCCGAGGTGATCGACGAAATAATCCGGCCACATCATCCAGTAGGGTGCCCAGGCCCCGGTCTGGGCCGCGTACGCCAGCGTCAGCATCAGGATCGCGCGGTTGTTGAAGCCCAGTGCCAGCGCGTTGCGGGCACGCCCGGCGATTTCATGGACCAGGTCGCGCGGTTGCACCCGAGCCTTGGCCCGCCCTTTCATCAACAGCGCGCCCACCATCAGGCTGAGCGCGTAGCCCGCCGCGCCGAGAAGCCAAGGCCAGGCCAGGTTGTGATTGGCGATATAGGCACCGGTCAGGGCCGAGGTCAGCCAGCCCACCGTGGTCAGTTGGGAAGCGCGCGAGAAGATGCGATCTTTCATGCCGACAAAGCCGGCCGCTTCCAGCGCATCGACCGCCCAGGCATCGATGGCACCGTTGCCAAAGGTGGTACCGAGCGCGTCGATGGCTTCGGCCAGGACGAAGAGCCAGTAGCCACGGGCAAAGAAATAAAGCGCGAAGGCGCAAGCTCGCAGGGTACATGCAAGCAGAAAAGCGCGCCGGCGGTCGAGCGCGTCGGCGAAGGCACCAGTTGGCAAGTCGGTCACAAAGGTGATTAAAAAATAGGTCGCCAAGACACCGTTAGCCTGCAACAGGTTGAGGCCGCGGGCACGCAAAAACAGCGGATAGACGCCGTACACAAAGCCGCCGCCAAAGGCATAGAACCACCACACCAGGTAGTAGTGGCGGGTAATCTTGACGATGGATGGCGGAATCGCGCTTTGGGCCATTGGCGGCTGCTAGCCTAGCGCCGGAGCATGGGCCCGGCCAACCAATGCTTATGCCGCGGCAGCACCCGCGCGCTGCCAGTGGGCGGGTCAAGGCAACCTCGATCCGCGGCCCGCCGCCAGCTACCCTGGAAAGACCATTCATGCATCCCATGTGTCATCGCGCACACCCGCGGCGGCGGCCCAAGCAGGCCGGGCGCGGGGGGCGCGCTGGCGCAAGTTACGAGGTAGTTTTTGGCCAGCAGCGAAGTGTCGAAGTCAGATAGCGTCCGGCTGGGAATATACGAACGATGGTGGCGGCTGGGATTGTTAGTGTTCCTGGCGTTACGGATTTATTTGCAATACAAAACCCTTCAGCTCTGGGGTCGTCACGTCAGCGATCGCAATCTGACCGCGCGTTTTCGCCGTCTCGATCTGCGCGCGGCCCGTGCGCTGTACAAAACCGCAGTCAAATTGGAAGGTCTGCTGATCAAGACCTGCCAGTTTATCGGAACCCGCGCCGACGTCCTGCCCGCCGAATGGGTTAACACCCTGGCCGGCTTGCACGATCGCGTGCCGCCGCGTCCGTTTAGCGTGATCCGATCCCAAATCGAGCGGGAATTGGGCCGCCCACTGCACCAGCTCTACGCCGAATTCAACCCCGTGCCGCTGGCGGCCGCTTCGCTGGCCCAGGTCCATCGCGCGCGCCTGAGCGACGGCCGGGAATGCGCGGTGAAGGTGCAGTATCCCGGGATCGAGGCGCGGGTGCACGCCGATCTACATAACCTGGTGATGGTGCTGGGTTGGCTGGCGTGGCTGGAACCTAACTTCGACTTCCGCGCCATCATACGCGAGATGCTGCGTTATGTGCCCCTGGAACTCGATTTTATCCATGAAGGACAGAACTGCGATCGGGTACGGGCCAATTTCAGTCAGCGCAGCGACGTCCTGGTGCCCGAGATTTATTGGGAACTGACCACGCGCCGAATCCTGACCATGGAATTCATGGAGGGAACCAAAATCACCGACAGCGAGGAGCTGGCACGCGCGGGCATCGACCGGCCGGCCGTGGCCCAGAAGCTCACCGAGGTTTTCTGTGAGCAGATCCTCACCCACGGTTTTTTCCACGGCGACCCCCATCCTGGCAATCTGCTGGTGCGGCCAGGTCCCACCCTGGTGCTGCTGGATTTCGGTCTGGCCAAGGATTTTTCTCCCACCTTCCGCCAAGGTGTGGTACGGCTGACCCTGGCGATCTTAAGTGCGGACAAGGAAGCGATCATTCAGACCTTCGCTAGCCTGGGCTTCAAAACTCGCAATGGTTCACTGGATCAGATGGCGACGCTGACCGACCTGATGATCGGCAACGCGATCAAGCGCCAGAAGTCTTACGCCGATCCCGCGATGGTCGAGGAATTGTCAGAGGGGCTGCCACGCATCCTGCGCGCCAATCCGCTGATCGAGATCCCGGCCGATATCCTGCTCATCTTCCGCGTGATCGGATTGCTATCAGGGCTGGGCAAGAGCCTGGATTCGCAAGTCAACTTGATGCAAACCATGATGCCTTACGCGCAGGGTTTGTTCGTTCCGGCTGCCCCCTCGCCGACAGCCGGTTAAGCATCAAATGGCGAAGCGGAAGGCCTCCTGATGGCGCACCACGCGGCCAGCCGAGGGGGTCAGGAAATGGCTGCCAAAAAGCAGCGTGCCACCCTCGGCGCACTCGCGCAGAAAATCTCGGCGGGTGCGCACGCCCTGCTCGGCGTCGGTGTCGAACTTGCACTTCCACTCGGGATGGGCGCACTGAATCGGATGATGCAGCAGGTCGCCAGAAATCAACGCCCGATGGCCACCAGAAGCAATCCTGACCGCCATGTGACCGGGAGTATGGCCAGGTGTGCCCAGGATTGAGACCTCGGGCGTAATCGCGGCGCCGTACTCGACGTAGTCGACCCGCTCCGCCTCGACCACCGGCAGCACCGAGTCCTCGATGTGCAGGCGCGCGGCGGGCACTGTGCGCCAATGCTCCAGCTCGCGCCGATTGAACAGGTAGCGGGCGTTGGGAAAAGTCGGCACCCAGTGGCCATCGACCAAAATGGTGTTCCAACCCACGTGATCGACATGCATGTGGGTGCAGATGACCCGGTCGATCGACTCGGGCGGATAGCCGGCCGCTGCCAGATCGTGGAGAAAGTTGGTGTGCTTGCGATGATAAAGCGGACTGCTCCGCTGCTTATCATTGCCAACGCAGGCATCCACCAGGATGCGCAGACCGGCCGACTCCAGCACCAGAGTATGGAAGCTCAGCAGGATTTTGCCCCGCTCGTTGGCGAAGGTAGGGACTAGCCAGGAGGCTTCCTTGAGCACGTTGTCGGGATGCATCTCGTCGCAAAGCCGAGTGCCTAACCAGACGTCCTGGTCCTCGATCACCTTAACGATGCGGACTGCGCCTACCTGCCATTGATCCATCGCACGACCTCCCACCGACATACCGGTGTCGATTCTGCTCTGGCTTTAGCGCACGGCTCCGCCAGCGGCAACCGGGACGGCTCGTACCGAAGCGTCATCCCACGCGGCGGCGCGATGCGGGAAGTTGCGGTCTCCAAGCCATGCGGGAGCCAGGCCGCCGACGCTTGCCGTAGCATCCGCGAACAACGTTGTCACAGCTAGTTAATCGCATCCAAAGCGATTGAACTCCCCGCGTTCTTTATGGCGGCGACTTCTTCGGTGAGCTGACGCTCCGGCTGCAGCGTCCAGCGGCGGTCGTTAATAACGCCTCGCCGGTGACTTTGTCCGGCGATCCTGTTGACCGCGGCGGTTTTGCCTTGCATCCGCCTATTGCGCGGTTAAGCTTGATGAAACCCGTCCCACTCAAAAGTCGAGCAATGGCAGACAACGCCCAAGCTTTATACGATTTGGCAAGCCGCCTGGCAGCCGAATTCGCTCCGCGCGCCGCGAGCCATGATCGCAGCGGCGAATTTCCCTTCGAAAACATCGCCCAGCTCAAGGAGTCAGGCTATTCCGCTCTGCTGGTGCCCCAGCGTTATGGCGGCCTGGGCGCCGACCTGCTCCAGTTCATCGGATGTCAGGAACGGCTGGCGCAAGGCTGCGCTGCTACCACGTTGGCGATCAACATGCATTTGTTCGGAATCGGCAGCATGCTGGATTTTGCTGATTTCAACCCTCGCCAGGAGCGCTTCTTACGTCAGATTGGACACGATCGCCAGATCATCGGGGGCGGCTTATCGGAGCCGGAAACCGGCGGCGACTGGGGCTTGTTCGCGACCAAAGCCCGGCTTTCTGGCGACCATTTCGTGCTCAATGGGCGCAAGGTCTTCACCAGCTTGGCCCCCGTTATCGACCTTTTCATGGTACTGGCCACTATCGAGGATGACGGACCGCCCTCCTCGGCCACCTTCTTTATCCCGCGCGGCACCGCAGGGCTGGAGATCGTGGAGAGCTGGGACGCGATGGGAATGCGCGCCACCGCCAGCCACGATCTAAAGCTCACTGACGTCAAAGTGCCGGTAAGCGACATGACTGGCCGCCGCCCGCTAGGCCCGATCGGCGCGGAGACGGTGTCGCTGTTCGCCTGGTTCAGCTTGTCGATTGCCGCGATATACACCGGCATTGCGATCGCGGCGCTGGATTTCACCCGCGCCTTTGCCGCCCACCATCGCCCACTGACCCAGCCCCGCCCGATAAGCTTCCTGCCAGCGGTGCAGTTCGCGGTCGCCCAGGCCCAAACGCTGGTGGCACAATCACAAGCGTTGTATCGCGACACCGCCCAGGCCTATCAGACCAGCCGCGCCAGCTTCGAGGGCGAAGCCGGCCTGGCGCGGGTCGTAATGGTGAAGTACGCGGCAACCAACAATGCGCTGGCGGCAATCGAGCAATGCGCCGAGGTGGTCGGCGCGCACGGCTTCCTGCGCCGCCATCCGCTGGAGCGAATGCTGCGCGACGTGCATGCCGGCATTCATCATCCGCTCTCCAACGCGCGGGCGCGTGAGTTGATCGGCAAGAGCGCTTTCGGGATTCCGCTGCTGACCTTCCCCCGCTGGTAGCGTCTACTCGCCGTGCAATTCGCGCTCGAAGGCGCGAATGGAGACCGAGCGGCCGGCCACGATCACGACGTCACCCGCGCGCAGCGGCTGGTCGGCCTCCAGCAGTACGAAGCCGCTCCCGGGACGATCGCGATTTTGCACCGCCAGCACATTGACCCCAAAACGCACTCGCGTCCCCAATTCGCGCAAAGTCTTGCCGTCGGCAGCGGCGGGTATGCGCAGGCGCGCAACACGATAGCCGCCGGACCAGAAGATGTGGGTGTCGCGGCCAGGGAAGAGCGAGACCGAACCGGTGGCTCGGCTAAATAGTTTCGCAATATCCTGGCGCGTCACCAAGCCCAAAAGCTGCTGCGGATGGTCGGGGTTGCGCACGGGCAGCGCGCTGGTCAGCTCATCCTCCATCACGTGCAGCGCGTCCTCCAGGTTGGAATCCGCCGCCACGCTGGGAAAATTGGGCCGACTCAGATCGTACGCGTTGACTAGGCCGCGCAAGTCGGCCTCCGAGGTCAGTACGGCCACCAAGTCGCGAGTGGCGATCGTCCCCAGGTAGGCACCCTGGCGATTTAGCACCGGGAGGATCTCCTGGGTGGTGTCGGAGGCCAGCCGAAAAACCTCTTCCAGGCTAGCCTCGGCGGCCACCGTGGTCGGCTCCCCCTTGAGGACCGCATTTACGCTGAAACCGGTCAGAGCCAAGCGGTTTTTGTCGCCTTCCAGGCTGATACCCTGACGCGCCAGGGCATAGGTATCGATCGATTGGGGTTCGATTGTGCGTGCGACCACCATCGCGATCACCGAACTGACCAGGGCCGCCAGAGTGGCGGTATAACTGCCGGTCATTTCGGTGAGCAGAAAGATAGAGGTCAAAGGTGCGTGAGTGGTGCCGGCCAGGAAGGCCCCAAGGCCGATGAGCGAATAGGAGCCGCGCAGACCGGCGGAGATATGCTCAGGCGCGATCGAATGCAGCGCGCCGTGCAGCGATCCTCCCGCCATCGCGCCGACAAAGAAGATCGGGCCAAACACACCACCTGGCGCACCGCAACCCAGCGAGACGCAAGAAGTGAAAATTTTGGCCGCCAGCAGGGCTATCATCAGGCGAATGGGCAGCATCCCGTTGAGCGCCTGGTCGATTACCGGATAGCCGTCAGCCAGATTTTGGCGCAGCGGAATCGCGACCATCCCGACCACCGCCAGCCCCAGCAACAATTGGCACCACTGCGGCATCGGCAGACCCTTGATGAAATCGGAGATACGGTAAAACAGCCGGATATAGATGACTGAAAGAATGCCGAGCACCACGCCCAGGCCGGCATAGATAAAAATTTCCCAATAGCTTCGCAGGATGAAGGCTTGCGCGGGAAGAACCGCCAGATTACCTAGCAAGGCGCGCGAGGTCACTACTCCGGCGGCGGTAGAGATAACTAGCAGCGAGAGGTTGGTCAGTTCGGTCTCGCCCAACAAGACGATTTCCTGGGCAAAAAGCAGGCCGCCCAAAGGCGCGTTGAAGGTGGTGGCGATCCCGGCGCCCGCGCCACAGGCTACCAGGACCTTGGCTTGCTCGCTGGACAGGCGCAGGGTTTGCGACACGGCCGAGCCGATCGCTCCCCCGATTTGGGCAATCGGGCCCTCGCGCCCCACCGACGCGCCGCACCCCAGCGAGAGCGCCGCGCCGGCGGCTTTGAGCAGGATGAAGCGGCGCTTGATGCGCGCCCCGTTTAAGTGGACCATGCGCAGGAAATTGGCGAACCCATAGCCCAGGATATCGCCGGGAAAGAGCGCTTCGAACAGCGCCAGTGCCACCCCGCCGCTGGCCAGCACCAGTGGCAGCAGCAGGCTCCAGGGAAGGCCGCGCGAGATGTGCAGGGCGTCACCTTCGCGCACTAGGAAGATTTCTCCACACAGTTTGATCAGGGCTTGAAAGCCCAGATTACCCAGGGCCGCCAGCACGCCAACCGCGGTGGCCAACAGAATCAGTCCCAAATAGCGGATTTGATCGGAATCCTGGGAAAGCGGATGCCAGCGTTTAAGCCAACTTAACATCCCGGCTCGCTCTAGCGGCAGGTCGAAAGAATCGGCCAATCGTTTGCAGGGGCTTCAGCCCTGCGCGTTGCCGCCATCCACGGGCTTGTGGCAATAGGCTTATGGAAGACCCTCTCCGGAGCATCGACAAACGGCGGTTTCAATCTACCAATAGCAGGCCATTCCTGATCCAGCATTCCAACATGTTAGTGGGCGTTGGCGGTTAAGCAAGCCCAGGCTACCGCGTCCCCGCGATAATTGCACGCTGTTTATTGCCCACAGTGGCTCGATGGTTTAATTACCTGCGCAGCGGGTTGGATGGTGAATCGCGATCAGCGGGCAAGGCGCGCCAACGGCTAGATTGAAGGGATGGCTGGCGCGCGCAAAGTGAGTGGAGCGCTCCTGGTTGGGGGCGCGCTGCTGCTGGCCGGTTGCGGGGGCGGAAGCGCTAGCACCAGCCTGCTTCCCCCACCAAGCTCAGCGCAAACCCTCACCACCATCGGAGCCCGTGATGGCACCACCGGTCAGCCAGTCAACTACGCCGGGCTGCCGCTCAGCTTGAACACAGTGTCACGTTAGGCCTAATTCCAACCCGGACCAAAATATAACCGGACCAAAATATAAAGAGGGGCCGGCTGCGGCATTTTCCCGGCTTCGCTTTCTCTAACTTCCTTCTCGCCCGCCCATTGAATCGCACGCGTGTCTTTGCGATGTTGGCCTTCGACAGTTGCTTGTTCGACCGGTTGGCTGGTCGTTGGCCGACGCGGTGAGGCCGGTTTTGTCACTACCCCGGTGACGCTGGACGCGAGCAAGACAGTGGGCTAAAAAGCATCACACGCTTCGCCCATGACCGCCTGGCCAGCGCCGGGCAGGTCAGGAAGCGTCGTTTTCGGGGATAGCGTAGTTCGGAGGAGTGAAATGGCCTCAAACACTGGGCAGCGGACAGTTAACGCACAGGGGGAAACACGTTGGCAGGACTGCTGGCGCTGGGATCTTCCAGCCGGCGTAATGGAAAAGGTCGATGGACGGGGCGCCGAAGGAATGGGTGGACTGGGGCGCTTCGTGCTACGCTTCCGCGTCCCAGTCGGTATCATTCTGGTACTGGCCAGTGCCTTCATGATCTACGGCGTAACCAAGGTCCAGATCGCAACTAATTTTGCCGACTTCTTCCCGCGTAATCATCCCTACACTCAGCTCTACGAAAAGTACAAGGTCTTCGGCGGCGCGCAAACCCTGGAGATCATGCTTAAGGCCCGTCACGGCACCATCTTCACCATCCCGACACTGCAGAAGGTGACTAACATCACCTTCGACGTCAACAAGATGGATGGCGTCAATCACGACGAGGTTTATTCGCTGGCCTCCTACCTGGAAAGCTATGCGGAATCGGTACCTGGCGGCGTCAGTTTGCAGCCCTACATGTATCCTAATCCGCCGGCCAACCAGGCCGAATTGGATCTGCTGCGCAAGAAGGTCTTCATCCATCGCGACGCGCTCAGCCATCTGGTGAGCCGCGATCAAACCGCCACCGTCATCAACGCCTCCTTCAACGAACAGCACATGGATTACAAGGAGCTGTTCAATGACGCCCAGGCGATCGCCAAGAAATATACCGACAAAGACACCGTGGTCTATTTGGCCGGCGAGCCGATGGTGCGCGGCTACGGCTATCACTATCTGCCGGCAATCATGATCTGCTTCATTGCCGCCGTGTTGGCGATGATCGTCCTGTTGTACGTCAGCCTGGGCCATCGCAACATCTGGTGGGTACCGATCGTCACCGGCAGCCTGTCGGCCATCTGGGGCCTGGGGTTCGTGGGCTGGATGGGTTACAACTTCGACCCCGTCATGCTGGTCATACCCTTCATTCTGACCGCGCGTGACTTAAGCCACGGCATCCAGTGGCAGGGGCGCTATTACAACGAGCTGGACGCCTCGGGCGACAAGTACGTAGCGATTGTGGCCACCACCAACTACATGCTGCCGCCCGGCTTCCTATCGATCGTGGCTGACATCGCCGGCATCATCTTCGTCTCCCTGGGCGGCATCCCGGTCCTGCATCACATCGGCTTGGCGGGGGCGGTATGGCTGGCCTCGACCCTGACCATGGTGTTCGTGTTCGAACCAATCTTTTTGAGCTTCTCACCGGTGCCCCGGCTCAAGGGTGGCGCGATGGGCGAGAAGCTGTGGGACCTGACCCCGGCCTTCTTCAAGAACGGACTGGGCAAGCTGGTGGAGATTCCAGTCAAGCCGGGTGCGATGCGCGGTGGTCTGCTGATCATCGCCGGCATCATCATGGCCTGGGGCATCGCGGCCGGCGATCAGGCCAAAATCGGCTACGACACCCCCGGCACTCCACTGTATCGGGCCAACTCCAAGATCAACCGCGACATCTATGCCATCTCCAAATACTTCCCG
>Ga0070737_10000306_pt1 | contig 116288 bp, 97 predicted proteins | sample Coa_R1_10_FD_66438 | JGI IMG/M metagenome (GOLD analysis project Ga0070737, IMG submission 66438) | Surface soil microbial communities from Centralia Pennsylvania, which are recovering from an underground coalmine fire - Coalmine... | ecosystem: Environmental > Terrestrial > Soil >...
AGCCCAGCCGCCCGAGCAGTCGCCCGAGCAGTCGCCACACCGAGGTCGAGACCATCGAGACCGCAAAGCGCTCGCGGATGACTTGCGCGATCCGAGGCACCGTCCACAGCTCCGTACCGACGCGGCGAGAGCGATGCGCGTCGCTACAATTCTATTTGGTCAATCTTCGCCGCGCAGATGAAGTCGTTCTCGGAGAGCCCCTTGATTGCGTGCGTGGTGAACCGAACCCGGCAATATCCGTAGCCCACCTCGAGGTCCGGATGATGGTCCTCGATGTTGGCGACGTGGGCGACGGCGTTGACGAAGCTCATCGTCCGATAGAAATCTTTGAATTCGAATTCGCGCCGCAGATAGGTCCCTTCCTCGGAGAGGCGCCATTCGGGCGCGAGCTGCTTCTTCAGTGTCTCGGCCTCGCTGCGGGAGAGGGGCGGCACGCCGCCCTCGCAGGGCTTGCAACGTTTCTCGGAGAGCTGAGTCATCGCACGGACCTCCTCATCAGAAAAGCGATCCTCGTGCCGACGAGCAATCCTTGGGCCGCTTGCGCGGCGCGATGCGTCGGGCCGGCGCCGGGCGGCGCGTGAGCCGCTCGACTCAGGCGAACGAGCGCGGGCGGCGTATATACCGCCCGAGTCAGGCGATCGGGCGCGGACGGCCCCTGCGGCCTCCGACTCAGGCGACCGCGCATACTCAGGCGGTCGCGCGCCGCGGGTACTTCCTGGCGATGTACTGCTCGACGAGCTCCTGAAATTCCTCCGCGATGCGGTCGCCCTTCAGCGTGACCGTCTTCTCGCCGTCCTCGTACACAGGCGCGACGGGTCGTTCACCAGTGCCGGGCAGGCTGATGCCGATGTTCGCGTGCTTGCTCTCGCCGGGGCCGTTCACCACGCAGCCCATCACGGCGACCGCCAGATCCTCGACGCCGTCGTACTGCCGGCGCCAGTCGGGCATGCGGTGGCGGATGTGGGACTGGATGCGCTGCGCCAGTTCCTGAAAATACGTACTGGTCGTGCGCCCGCAGCCGGGACAGGCGGTCACCATCGGCATGAACGAACGCAGCCCCATCGTCTGCAGGATTTCCTGCGCAACGATGACCTCCTGCGTGCGATCGCCGCCCGGCTCGGGAGTGAGCGAGACGCGGATCGTGTCGCCGATGCCCTCCTGCAGCAGCACGGCCATGCCCGCCGTGGACGCCACGATGCCCTTAGAGCCCATGCCCGCCTCGGTGAGCCCGAGATGAAGCGGGTAGTCGCAGCGCGAGGCGAGGTCGCGATAGATCGCGATCAAGTCCTGAACGCCGCTCACCTTCGCCGAGAGAATGATGCGGTCCCGCGGCAGTCCGAGCTCCACGGCGCGCTCCGCGCTCGTCAGGGCCGAGAGCACCACCGCGTTCCGCATGACCTGGCGCGCATCGAGCGGGTCGGGGCGGGACGAGTTCTCGTCCATCAGCCGGGTCAGGAGATCCTGGTCGAGGCTTCCCCAATTGACGCCGATCCGCACCGGCCTCGCGTACCGGCAGGCGACCTCGATCATCTCGGCGAACTGCGGATCACGCTTGCTGCCGCGGCCGACGTTGCCGGGATTGATGCGGTACTTCGCCAGCGCCTCGGCGCAAGCCGGATGCTCGCGCAGGAGCTTGTGGCCATTGAAATGGAAGTCGCCGATCAGCGGCACCGAGACGCCCATCTGATCGAGTCGTTCGCGGATGCGCGGAACGGCATCCGCCGCCTCGCTCGTGTTCACCGTGACGCGGACGAGCTCCGAGCCGGCGCGCGCGAGGGACTTCACCTGCGCCGCGGTGGTCTCCACGTCGGCGGTGTCCGTGTTCGTCATCGACTGGACGACGATGGGATTCGATCCGCCGACTCGGACTGAGCCGATCGAGACCGTAAGGCTGCGGCGGCGGGCGATGGGGGCTGACATGGCGCCATTCTACCCAGCCGGGCGGTCCAATGGGCTTCGAGGGCTGCTGGCTGGTATCATGCTCGCGCTCGATCGATCCGGTCTGCCCGGAGAGAGAGCGGCCGGGAGGCTGCCCAGCGCGGCATCTCGGCCGGCCCGCCGAAGGCGCAAGTCCCGCCCGGAAACGCTCAGGCAGCAGTACGGCAGACCGGGGAGGTGTCGCGAGCCGATTCTGAAGCGGCGCAAACCTCCACGACGGGCTCTGGAGAGCGGTGGACACTCCTCGAGAGGGGTCCTCCCACCGAAGGGGTGCGGCGCCGGCGGCGTCTGATCTCTCAGGTTACCGGACAGAGGGCGGCGGTTCCTCGCGACGCGCGGGGTCCATTTCGCGCTCGGGCACGGCTCGGGCGGCGAAGCGGGCGGCCGATGTTGCACGGGGAGGCTGTCGCGCTCTCGCCGGCGGGAGGGGTCCATGAGACGACGAACACCGCTTTACGAGCTGCACCGATCCCTCGGCGCGCGGCTCATCGACTTCGGCGGCTGGGAGCTGCCGCTTCACTACGGCTCACAGCTCGACGAGCATCATGCCGTCCGGCGCGCCGCGGGCGTCTTCGATGTCTCGCACATGGGCATCGTCGATGTGCGCGGACCCGGTGCGCGGGCGCTCCTCGAGCTGCTGATCGCGAACGACGTGGGCAGGCTCGATGCGCCCGGCAAGGCGCTGTACGGGTGCATGCTCAATGAAGCGGGCGGCGTCGTCGATGATCTGATCGTCTACTTCCTCGGCGCGGATGAGGCGTCCGGCGGGGATCGATCCGAGCGCTTCCGCGTCGTCGTGAACGGTGCGACGCGCGACAGCGATCTGGCGTGGATGCGGGCGCACGCCGCCGCCCAGGCAACGGGAGCCGCCGTCCAGGAAGCAGAAGCGTCCGCCCAGGCAGCGGAAGCCTCCTCCACCCACGCCGCAGGCGTGGAAATCATCGAGCGCACCGATCTCGCGCTGCTCGCCGTGCAGGGCCCGCAGGCGCGGGAGCAGGTGGCGCAGCTCCTCGCTCCGCACGATGTGGCTGCCGCGCTCGCGCTCGGCCGCTTCCGCGCGGCATCGATCGGGCGCTGGTTCATCGCACGCACCGGCTACACCGGCGAGGACGGCGTCGAGCTGATGCTGCCCGCCGCGGAGGCGGACGGCGTGTGGCGGCGTTTGAATGCCCTCGGCGTCGCCTCCTGTGGCCTTGGCGCGCGCGACACGCTCCGCCTCGAAGCGGGCCTCAATCTCTACGGCCACGACATGGATGCGAGCACGCATCCTGATGAGTCCCGGCTCGGCTGGACGGTCGCGCTCGAGCCGCGCGGGCGCCGCTTCATCGGACGCGATGCGGTCGAAGCCGTCCGCGCCCGCGGCTCGGCGCGCAAGCTCGTGGGTCTCGAGCTCGAGAGCCGCGGTGTGTTGCGCGCCGGCCAGCGCGTGATCGCGCCAGGCGCCGGCGAGGGCGTGGTGACGAGCGGCACGTTCTCGCCCACGCTTCAGCGCTCCATTGCGCTCGCGCGCGTGCCTGCCGCAACGGGCGGCGCCGTGCAGGTCGACGTTCGCAGCCGGCTCCTCGACGCAAGGGTCGTCGAGCCGCCGTTCGTCCGGCGCGCCCGACCCGGCAGCTCGTAATCCAGTCGTGATCGGGGCCGGCGTTCGCGCCGCAATCACCACCGCCGAGCGCCGCCCCTCGTACAGCACCTCTCTCAAAGAAAGGTATCCCATGAGCCAGATTCCAGACGATCTCCGTTACACGCGGACTCACGAGTGGGTGCGCCTCCTGCCCGACGGCCTCGCCGAGGTCGGCATCACGGACCACGCGCAGCACGCGCTCGGCGATCTGGTCTTCGTGGAGACGCCCGAGGTCGGGCGGCGCGTGAGCGCCGGTGAACCCTATGCCGTGGTCGAATCGGTGAAGGCCGCCTCGGATGTCTACGCGCCGCTCGCCGGAGAGGTCGCAGCGGCCAACACGGAGCTCGCCTCCGCGCCGGAGCGCATCAATCAAGGCCCGTACGGCGCGGGTTGGATCGCGCGCATCCGGCCCGATGATGCGGCCGCGATCGGGAAGCTGCTGACGCCCGCCGAGTACCGCAAGCTCCTCGAAGCGGAGGGCGAGTGATGGCGTTCATTCCGCACACGCGGGCCGACGTCGAGGAAATGCTCGCCGCAATCGGCGCATCGAGCATCGAGGAGCTGTTCGACGAGATTCCCGCCTCCATCCGCGCACGCGACCTTCCCGGCGTGCCAGAAGCGCTCAATGAAATGGAGATCGGCCGGCTCATGCGGGAGCGCGCCGCCGCGGACGGGCAGCCGCTCTCCTTTCTCGGCGCCGGCGCGTACGAGCACCACATTCCGGCAGCCGTATGGGCGATCGTGGCACGCGGCGAGTTCTACAGCGCCTATACGCCGTATCAGGCCGAGGCGAGCCAGGGCACGCTGCAAACGATCTATGAGTTCCAGACGATGATCGCGAGCCTGACGGGCATGCAGGTCGCGAACGCCTCGCTCTACGACGGTGCCTCGGCCTTCGCGGAAGCGCTGCTCATGGCCGTGCGCATCAATCGACGCTCGAAGTCGCTGCGCGTGCTCGTGCCGAGCACCGTGCATCCGCATTACCGCGCCGCGGCGCGCGCCATCACGAGTCATCAAGGCGTCGAGCTGGTCGAGGTGCCGTATTGCACCGAGACCGGTCGCATTCTGCCGGCTGCGCTCGCGCGTTATGATGGGAAGGACATCGCGGCGCTCGCGATCCAGCAGCCGAACTTCTTCGGCGTGCTCGAGGACGTGGACCCGCTGACGGAATGGGCGCGCGGCCGCGGCATTCCCGTCGTTGCGGTCGTCAATCCGATCTCGCTCGCGCTCCTGAAGCCGCCCGGCGCCTGGCGCGGCGGCGCCGACGTGGTCGTGGGCGAAGGTCAGCCTCTCGGCGTGCCGCTCTGCTCTGGCGGCCCCTACTTCGGCTTCATGGCGACGCGGATGGAGCACGTGCGGCAGATGCCGGGGCGCATCGTCGGGCGCACGCTGGATGCCGCGGGCCGGCCGGGCTTCACGCTCACGCTGCAGGCGCGCGAGCAGCACATCCGCCGCAGCCGGGCAACCTCGAACATCTGCACCAACCAGGGCCTGATGGTGACCGCCGCGACGATCTATCTCTCGCTCATGGGACCGCGGGGGCTCGAGCGGGTCGCGGCTGCCTGCCACGCGCGCACGCGCGAGCTGGTGGCGGCGCTGACGCGCGTTCCCGGCGTGCGCGCGGCGTTCGCGAGCCCGTACTTTCACGAGGTCGTTCTGCAGCTCGACCGGCCGGTCGCGCCGGTGCTTGCCGCGCTCGCCGAGCGCGACATTCTCGGCGGCGTCGATCTCTCGCCGCACTATCCGGAGCTCGGGCCGGCGCTGCTCACCTCGGCGACGGAGACGAAGACGAGCGCCGACATCGACGCCTTTGCCTCGGCGCTACGCGCAGTGATGTCGCCTCGTGAGGATCAACATGCCGCCTGAGGCGGCGGGGGTTCGGCGGATGCGGTCCTACGACGAGAAGCTGATCTTCGAGTATTCGCGGCCGGGGCGCGGCGCGGTCGATCAATGGCCGCGAGAGGCGGTCGATCAACGGTCGCGAGAGGCGGCGGTTGCCGACATTCCCGCGGAGCTTGCGCGGACCGAGCCGCCGCTCCTGCCGCAGGTGAGCGAGCTCGATGTGGTGCGGCACTTCACGCGGCTGTCGCAGCTCAACTTCTCCATTGACACGCATTTCTACCCGCTCGGCTCCTGCACGATGAAGTACAACCCGAAGGCGTGCCACGCCCTCGCTCAGCTCCCGCAATTCCTGGGGCGCCATCCGCTCGCGCCCGAAACGCACGGCCAAGGCCTGCTCGCCTGTCTCTATGAGCTGCAAGAGATGCTGAAGGCGGTGACGGGCATGCAGGCGGTGTCGCTCACGCCGATGGCAGGCGCGCAGGGCGAACTCGCCGGCGTGGCGATGATTCGCGCCTATCACCGGGCGCGCGGCGATCTCGGGCGCCGCGAGATCATCGTGCCCGAGGCCGCGCACGGCACGAACCCCGCGACCGCGACGATGTGCGGCTGCCTCGTGCGCGAGGTCCCGGTCGACGCGGCGGGCGATGTGGACCTCGATGCGCTCCGGGCCGCGGTCGGCCCCGCGACCGCCGGCATCATGCTGACGAATCCCTCGACGCTCGGCGTCTTCGAGCGCCGCATCCTGGAAGTGGCGCGGATCGTCCACGACGCCGGGGGGCTGCTCTACTACGACGGCGCGAACCTCAACGCCATCCTCGGCAAGGTCCGGCCGGCCGATATGGGCTTCGACGTGGTGCACGTCAATCTGCACAAGACGTTTTCGACTCCCCACGGCGGCGGCGGGCCGGGAGCAGGCGCGGTCGGTGTGGGCCCGCGGCTCGCGCCGTTCCTCCCCATTCCCCTCGTGGGCCGCGACGGTGACCGCTACCGCTGGCTCGCCGAGCGCGATGTGCCGCAGTCGATCGGCCGTCTTTCCGCCTTCATGGGGAACACGGGGGTGCTCCTGCGTGCCTATGTCTACATGCGCCTGCTCGGCCGCGACGGCATGACAGCGGTCGCCGAGCACGCGACACTCAATGCGAACTATCTGCTCGCGAAGCTCTCGCAAGCGGGGTTCGCGGTGGCCTACCCCGCGCGCCGCGCCAGCCACGAGGTCATCGTGACGCTCAAGCGCGAGGCGCGGGAGCTCGAGGTGACGGCGATGGATTTTGCGAAGCGACTGTTGGATTATGGAATGCATGCGCCGACGACGTACTTCCCCCTGCTGGTACCAGAGTGCCTGCTGATCGAGCCGACCGAGACGGAGAGCAAGGACACGCTCGATGCCTTCATCGACGCCATGACGACCATCGCCCGCGAAGCTCGCGAGGACCCCGAGCGTGTCCGCGGCGCGCCGCACACCCTGCCGGTGCGGCGTTTGGATGATGTGCGAGCCGCGAAGCACCTCGATCTGACATGGACGCCATGAGAGCGGCTCGATTTGCGTGGATTGCGCTCCTGCCCCTTGCGACGGCCGCGCAGCCGCCGCCGGCAACCTCCTCGCCGACTTCTCCAACGGCGGTGGAGGTTCACGAGCCCCGCACGGCCAATCCTTCGGCGCAGGGCGCTCCGTCGCAGGCCACCGCCCCGTCGCGCGGCACGACGCGCCAGACTCAGGAGCTCGTCCGCCAGGCTGCGGCCGTCGAGGAAAATCCGGACTGGGCCGTGACGCTCGAGCGCATCGCGAGCAGCGTCGTCGCGATCAATGTGAACTCGACGCGCGCCTTCGACACCGAGTGGAACTCGACGGCCGAAGCGACAGGATTCGTCGTCGATGCGGAGCGGGGTCTCATTCTCACGAACCGCCACGTCGTGACGCCGGGGCCGGTGACCGCGGAAGCGACGTTCCTCGACCGTGAGGAGGTGCAGCTCTATCCGGTGTACCGCGATCCGGTGCACGACTTCGGCTTCTATCGCTACGATCCGGAGAAGCTGCGCTTCATCCATCCGAAGGCCCTGCCGCTCTATCCGCAGGGCGCGGTCGTCGGCCGCGAGATCCGCGTCGTCGGCAACAATGCGGGCGAGCAGCTGTCGATCCTCGCGGGCACGCTCGCGCGGCTCGACCGGCAGGCGCCGGAATACGGCATCGAGCATTACAACGACTTCAACACGTTCTATCTGCAGGCGGCCTCCGGCACCTCGGGCGGCTCCTCGGGCTCTCCGGTCATCGATATTCAAGGGCGGGTGGTCGCGCTCAATGCGGGCGGCGCGACCGGCGCCGCGTCGAGCTTCTACCTGCCGCTCGGGCGGGTCGAGCGCGCGCTGCGCCTCATTCAGGAGGGCAAGCCGATCACACGCGGCACGCTCGAGACCGTCTTCGTCTACACGCCGTATGACGAGCTCGAGCGCCTGGGGCTCACGCCCGCGACGGAGACGGCAGCCCGCAAGGCGTTCCCGAAGCTCACGGGCATGCTCGTCGTGAGCGACGTGTTGCCGGGCTCGCCGAGCCACGGCGTGCTGCAGCCGGGCGACATCCTGGTGCGGCTTAACGGGAAGATGGTCACGCAGTTCGAGCCGCTGGAGGACACGCTCGACGCCTCGGTGGGCCGGACCGTGCGGGTCGACATCGAGCGCGGCGGCGAGTCGATCTCGGCGGAGCTGCCCGTCACGGATCTCAATCAGATCACGCCGGACTCCTATCTCGAGTTCGGCGATGCCGTGATGAACACGCTCTCGTACCAGCAGGCACGCGACTTCAACGTGCCCGTGCACGGTGTCTACGTCGCAAATCCCGGCTATGTGTTCGGTGCGGCGGGCGTTCAGCGGGGCGCGGTCATCACGGCGATCGATTCGACGCCGGTTGCGACCGTCGAGGAGATGGAGCGGGTCATCGCGCGCCTCGGCGACGGCCAGCAGGCAACGGTCCGCTACTTCACGATCGAGGAGCCGAACGGCAGCGAGCTGCGCTCGTTCCGGATGGACCGCCGCTGGTTCCCGGCGCGCTACTGCCAGCGCAACGACAAGGAAGGTCTGTGGGACTGCCGGATGCTGCCTGCGGCGCCTCCCGCCCCGCCGCCGAAGGCCGGCGCCACGGAGTTTCCGCGCTACGGCGATCCGCGCCTCACGCACCTCGCGCCCTCGCTCGTTCTCGTGAGCTACGACATGCCGTACTCGGTGTCGGGTGTCACCGAGCACTACTACCACGGCACGGGCCTCATCGTTGATGCGCAGCGCGGGCTCGTGGTGGTGGACCGCAACACGGTGCCCGTGTCGGTCGGCGACGTGCGGATCACGTTCGCCGGCACGCTCGAAGTGCCGGGCCGGGTCGTGTACGTCCATCCGGTGCACAATCTCGCGGTCGTCTCCTACGATCCGCGGCTCATCGGCTCGACGCCGGTGCGCTCGGCGAAGCTCGCACCGCGGGATCTCGTGGCAGGCCAGAACGTCTGGGTCGTGGGCCTCTCCGGCAACAGCCAGCTGCACAGCCGCGCAACTCAGATCGCGAGCGTGGGGCCGATCGATCTGCCGCTCTCGCGGACGATGCGCTTTCGTGACACGAACGACGAGGTCGCCGATCTCGTCAATCCGCCGATGGACTATGACGGCGTGCTCGCAGACGAGCACGGCGATGTCATCGGCCTGTGGTCGAGCTTCGCGTATGAGAACGGGCGCGACGTAAGCCAGGTGGAGAAGGGCGTCTCGATAGATCTCGTCGCCGAAATGCTCGACCGCATCCGCACCGGGCGGCCGCTGCATTCGCTCGATGTGGAGCTCGCGCCGATGTCGCTCGCGAGCGCGCGGGAGTTCGGGCTCTCGGATGCGTGGCTCAAGAAGCTCGAGCAGGCGAGCTCGGTCGAGCGCCAGGCGCTCACCGCGGTGCGGCTCGTCGCCGGTGCGCCTGCCGCGCATCTGCTGCAGCAGGGCGACATCCTGCTCTCGATAGACGGGAAGGTCGTTACACGCTTCCGGGACGTCGAGCGTGCGGTCGGCGACCGCGACCGAGTCAGTGTCACCGTCTGGCGCGCGAACGCAGCGCAGACGATCGAAGTGCCGACCGCCGTCCTTTCGGGCGCCGATGTCGATCGCATCATCGAATGGGCCGGCGCCACGCTTCAGGCTCCGCATCGACCGATGAGCGCGCAGCGCGGCATACCCCCGGTCGGTGTGTACGTCGCCTACTTCTCCTACGGATCGCCGGCGACGCGCTACGGACTGTATCCGGGCCGGCGTATCGTGCAGGTGGATGAGACGCCGACGCCGAACCTCGATGCATTCCTCGCCGCGATCGCAGGTCGGCCCGACCGCTCCTCGGTGCGCCTCACGACGATCACGTGGAACAACGCGACCGAGGTGATCACCCTGAAGCTCGACAATCACTACTGGCCGGGATACGAGCTCAAGCGGACCCCGCAGGGCTGGGTCCGCACGCCGCTCGGGTGAGGCCCGGGATCGGGCACGCCTCCGCAGCGCATGGCCGCCCTCGCTCGGGCGGTGCAGCCTCCGCCGCGCCGCATGCGCAGAATGCGACGCGCGTCGCGTCGAATCGGCTCGGCGGCCGAATGCGCGGTGCGGGCTTGGTAGAATCGCGCGCATGGTGCGGGTGATCAGGGCGAGCCAGGTCGAGATCGACGCCGCGGTGCAGGCACTGCGCGACGGCGAGCTCGTCGCGTTTCCCACGGAGACGGTCTACGGCCTCGGCGCGAACGCTCAGAACCCCGCCGCGGTGCGCAAGATCTTCGCGGCGAAGGGCCGGCCGGAGAACCATCCCGTCATCGTCCATCTCGACAGTCCGCGCTACCTGCATCGCTGGGTGAGGGAGGTGCCCGAGACGGCCTCAAAACTTGCGGAGCGGTTCTGGCCAGGGCCGCTCACCATCGTCATGCGGCGCGCGCCGAACGTCCACGACATCGTGACGGGAGGCCAGGACACGATCGCGGTGCGCGTGCCCTCTCATCCGATGGCGCAGCAGCTGCTCACGGCGTTCGGCGGTGGCATCGCGGCGCCATCGGCGAACCGCTACGGGCGCCTGAGCCCCACGCGCCCCGAGCATGTACGAGACGAGCTGGGCGATGCCGTGCGGATCATCCTCGACGGCGGCGAGTGTCAAATAGGGCTCGAGTCCACGATCGTCGCCTGCGAAGGTCCGCGTGTGCGGATGCTGCGGCCGGGTGCCGTAACGGCCTCGCAGCTGCGGGACGCGATCGGCGATCTGCTCATCGGGCCGGATGCCTCCTCGCCGCGGGTGCCCGGCAGCACGCCTTCGCATTACGCACCGACCACACGCATGACGATCGTGCCGGCCGGCGAGATCGATGCGCAGGCCGCGGCGCTCTCCCAGGGCGGTCGGCGCATCGCGGTGCTCGCTCAGCGTCTCCCCCTCAAGGCGCACAAATACGTCACTTGGATCAATGCGGGCCGCAGGCCGGAGCAGTACGCGCAAGACCTCTATGCAAACCTGCGCACGCTCGACAAGGCCGGGTGTCAGCAGATCCTCGTGCAGGACGTGCCGCACGACGAGCGCTGGGACGCGGTGCGCGACCGGCTCATGCGCGCGGCGAGCCACGTGTCGGAGAGCGACGATACCGGCGCGCTGGCCGTGCTGCCGTGAGCCGCGCCGCCGAGCTGCATCGCGCCGGGCCGCGCCGCCCCGAAGCGCGCTCCCCGCGCGGCGCTGCCCTGAACCCTCCGCTCGAGCTGTCTTGACTCGCCGGCCGCGACGCGCACGCTTCATCGACCCGTTCGAGCCGCACGAGATCGAGCGGCTGGTGCGGGAGTTCGGCTCGCCGCTCATCATCGTGGACTGCGCGCGCGTGCGCACACAGCTCGCGCGGCTCCGGCGCGCGCTGCCGCGCGTCGACCTGCACTATGCGTTGAAGCCCCTGCCGCATCCCGCGGTCGTGCAGACGGTCATCGAGGAGGGCGGGTTCCTCGATCTCGCGACGACGGGCGAGGTGCAGCTCGCTGCGCGGCTCGGCGTCGATCCGCGCCGCTGCATTCATACCCATCCTATCAAGCGCGACGAGGACATCCGCAACGCGCTCGCCTTCGGCGTGCGCACGTTCGTCGCGGACAATCCTGACGAGGTGCGCAAGTTCGAGCGCCTGCGAGACGAGGTGGAGCTGCTGCTGCGCGTGTCGTTCCGCAGCCCCGGCGCGGTGTGCGATCTGTCGCGCAAGTTCGGCTGCGATCCGGAGGACGCGCTCGCGCTCGCGCGCCTTGCCGCCGAGCTCGGCATCCCCGTGCGGGGCCTCTCGTTCCACGTCGGCTCGCAGGCCGCCGACTCGGGCAAGCACGTGGAGGCCATCGAGGCCTGCGCGCGATTGATGTCCGCCGGGCGGCGGGAGAAGCTCGGCGCGTTCGACACGCTCGACATCGGCGGCGGGTTCCCGATCGACTACATGCAGCCGGTCGCCGACATCGGACGCTTCTGCGCGCCGATCCGCGCCGCGCTCGCGAAGCTGCCGAGGCGCCTGCGCATCATCGCCGAGCCGGGCCGCTACATCGTCGGGCCGTCCGCGATCGGCGTCGCCTCGGTGATGGGCCGCGCTCAGCGCGAGGGTCACTGGTGGTACTACCTGGACGACGGCCTCTACGGCTCCTACAGCGGCCAGCTCTACGATCACGCGCGCTATCCGGTCGAGCCGCTGCGCAATGGGGGCGAGCGGCTGCCGGCCGTGCTCGCGGGTCCGACGTGCGACAGCATCGACGTGATCGCGGAGAATCTGATGCTGCCGAAGCTCGCCCCGGGCGATCTCATCATCGGGCGCGCGATGGGCGCGTACACCTGGGCGAGCGCGTCCGAATTCAATTTCTTCCCCAGGGCGACGGTCGTCTCGGTGAACACCAAGCCCGGCGATACGGGCAGCGTGCTCGCGGCGCCGGTCACCGTCTGAGCGGCCGCGGTGCTCGTCGTCCGCCGACTCTCCCGCCGCTTCCGCGAGGGCGGGCGGGCGCACACGGTGCTCGACGGAGTGGACCTCGAAATCGAGGCCGGTGTCGCGATCGCGATCATCGGCCGTAGCGGTAGCGGCAAATCGACGCTGCTCAACCTCATCTGCGGCATCGATCGGCCCGATGAGGGCACGATCGAACTCGACGGCCGCGACATCGGCGCGCTTCGGGAGCCGGCACGCACGCGGTTTCGCCGTGAGAACATCGGCTTCGTCTATCAGTTCTTCAATCTGATCCCAACGCTCTCGGTGGAGGAGAACGTGCGGCTGGCGCTCGAGTTGAACGGCGTTCGGAGCGGGGAGGCGCGGCGCCGCAGCGCGGCGATGCTGGAGCAGGTGGGCCTCGGTGATCGTCTCGGGAGCGAAGTGGAGACGCTCTCCGGCGGGGAGCAGCAGCGCGTTGCGATCGCCCGTGCGCTGGTGCACCAGCCGCGGCTCGTGCTGGCGGATGAGCCGACCGGCAACCTCGACGAGGCGACGGCGCGCGAGATCACGCCGCTCCTCACTGCGCTCGTGCGTGAGCGCGGCGCGATGCTGCTGCTCGCGACGCACGATCGCGGGCTCGCGGAGGCAGCGGACCGAGTGCTCGAGCTGCGCGACGGGCGGCTGTCGGACACGGGCTAGGAATCGGGCTCGGAATCGGGGTGGCGCGGGCTCGAATCGGGCTAGCTCGAATTCGCGATCAGGCTCAGGATGAGCAGATGAAACGAACGCTCTGGGCCGCGAGCATCCGCTATCTGCTGCGTCAGCCTGCGCAGCTCGCTCTCGCGCTCGTCGGCCTCGCGCTCGGGGTCACGACGATCACGGCGGTCGATGTCGCGACGGCGAGCGCGAGCCGCGCGTTCGCGCTGTCGATGAGCGCCGTGAGCGGACCCGCGACGCACGAGATCTCGGCAGGCCCTTCCGGACTCGACGAGCGGCTGTATGTCTGGATCGCGACGCATGAGCCGGACCTTGCGGCCGTGCCGATCGTGGACGGTTACGTGACCGTCGGCGATGACGCGCTGCAGCTCGTCGGGGTAGACCCGCTCGCGGCGGCGGACGCGCAGGCGATCGCTCGATCGACGAGTGGCGCCGGTGCCGCGGACAGTGCACCGGCAGAGCAGGGCAGGCCAGACGCCGCGGCGGTGCACGGGCTCGAAGTGCACGGGCTCGAAGTGCACGGGCCCGGAGTGCACGGGCTCGATGAGCTCCGTCGCTGGCTCACCGAGCCGGGCGCGGTCGTGATGGCGGCGAGCACGGCGGATCGGCTCGGCCTCGCGGTAAGGCAGCGTTTCAAGATCGACGTGGGCGGCAGGAAAAGTTTTGCGGTGTTGATCGGCGTCGATGCCAGCGGAGAGCCGGAACGCGAGACTCTGCTCTTTACGGACATCGCGCAGGCGCAGGAGTGGCTGGGGCTCGCCGGCCGGCTCTCCCGCATCGACCTGCGGGTCCCGCCCGGCGCCGCGGGCGCTCGCGCGCTCGATGACCTGCGCCTGCGGCTGCCGCCCGGCGTCGAGCTGCAGGCGGCCGGGCAGCGCTCGCGCACGACGCTCGACATGACGCGCGCGTTCGCCGCGAATCTGCACGCGATGAGCCTGCTAGCGCTGCTCGTCGGGCTGTTCCTGATCTACAGCGCGGTGAGCTTCGCGGTGCTCCGGCGGCGCCGAATGTTCGCCGTGCTGCGCGCGCTCGGCGCGACACGGCTCGACCTCGCCGGGCTCATCCTGGCGGAAGCCGCAATGCTCGGCGGTGCGGGCGCGCTGCTCGGGCTCGTGAGCGGCATCGCGCTGGCGCGCATCCTAGTGGAGCTGGTCTCGCGCACGATCAACGATTTGTACTTCGTCGTTGCGGTCAATGCCGTCGCGCTGCCGCGGGCGGCGCTTGCGGAGGCCTGCGTGGCCGGTCTCGCGACGGCGCTCGTTGCGGCGCTGCTGCCGGCCTGGGAAGCTGCGCAAATCGAGCCTCAGCTCGGCTTGATGCGCTCGACGATCGAAGCGCGGGCGGCCGGACTTGCGCGCGCGCTCGTCGGCGTGAGCCTGGTGCTTGCGCTCGGCTGCGGCATCGTCATCCTCGCCTCGAGCCGCAGCCTCGCCGCCGGCTTTCTCGCGCTGTTCCTGCTGCTGCTCAGCGTCGCGGCGGCGACGCCCGCGCTGCTCGGCGCAGCGGCACGGCTGGCGTCGCGTTTCGTCGGGCACGCGAGCCCGGTCGGGAGGCTGGCCCTCGCCGGCGTGGCAGGCTCGTTGAGCCGCACGGGCGTTGCGGTCGCATCGCTGGGACTCGCGATTGCCGCGATGATCGGAGTCTCCGTCATGGTCGGAAGCTTCCGGCAATCGCTGCGCGACTGGCTCACTCGCACCATGCGCGCGGACATTTACGTAACGGCGCCGGGTCCGGGGTTCGGCCGGCCGGAGCGCCGAATAGAGCCGGCAGTGATCGCCGCGCTGACTTCGGTGCGCGGCATCGCGCATGCGAGCGAGAGCCGGCGCGTGATCGTCGATTCACCGCGCGGCCCGATCACCGTCGATGCCGTCGCGTTCGCGCCGGAGAGCTATGCGGGCGTCGAGCTCATTGCGGTGGATCGCCACGTCTCGGCGGCGTCGGCGGCGGGCATCTGGAGAGCGTTCGATGCCGGCGCCATCCTCGTAGCGGAACCGCTCGCGTGGCGGTTCGATGTACGTCCGGGTGAGAGCTTGACGCTCGAGACCGCCGCCGGCCCACGCGCCTTCCGGGTGGCGGGAATCTATCGCGAGTACGGCAACGACCGCGGCGGGGTATTGATGAATCGAAGCGTCTACCGGCGCTTCTGGAACGACGACGGGATCAGCTCGCTTGGGCTCTATCTCTCGCCGGGCTTCGCGCCGGAGCAGGTGATCCCGGCGCTGCGCAAGGCCGCGGCGGGCCGGCAGGCGCTCCTCGTGAGCTCCAACGCGGACATTCGTGCCCTGTCGATGAGCGTCTTCGAGCGCACGTTCGTCATCACACGGGTGCTCTATTGGATCGCCGCGGGTGTTGCTGCGATCGGGCTCACCGGAAGCCTCCTTGCCTGGGAGCTCGAACGCACGCGCGAGCTCGGCGTGCTGCGTTCGCTCGGCCTCGCGCCGCACGGCGCCGCAGCGCTGATCGAGGCGCAGACGATCTTCATGGGGCTCATCGCGTTCGCCGCTGCCGTTCCGGCGGGCCTGCTCGCGGCAGAGCTGCTGGTGACCGTCGTGAACCGGCGCGCCTTCGGTTGGTTGATCGACTTCCACGTGCAGGCGAGTGAGCTCGCGTATGCGCTCGCGCTTGCCCTCGCGGCCGCGGCAGCGGCCGGAATCTATCCGGCGTGGCGGAGCGCGCGCGCGTCCGTTGCAGCGCATTTGCGGGAGGAGTGAGGCGTGGCGCGAGGGGCGCGAGGACTCGGGGCGGCATGCGCGGCGGCCGGCATGGCGCGAGTGATCCGCGCGGCACGCGCGCTGTGCGCGCTCGCCCGTTTGGTCGCGCTGGCCAGCGTGGCCGCAATGACCGGCATGGCCGCGCTGCTGCTGGCGGCTCTCGGAGCAGAGAGGAGCGTGGCAGACGCACACGCGGGAGGTCGGCCGGACAGCGAATCGGTCGCGCAGTCGCCGCTCGACATTCTGCGAGGAGGGGCGCCGGAGGAAGGATTCGCGCGAGCGGACGCCGTGCGGCCGTTCGAGTTCCCGAGGGATCACGGTCCGCATCCGGCATTCCGCCACGAGTGGTGGTATTTCACGGGGCACTTGCAGGCGGCGGATGGAGAGCAGTTCGGGTTCGAGGTGACCTTCTTCCGCATCGCGCTCGCGCCGCCGCGGAGCGCAGCGGGCTTGATTGAGGGGGGCGGGATAGAGGGTGCATCGCGCTGGCGGGCGCGGCAGATCTACGTGGCGCACTTCGCGATCACGGACATCGGGCGCCGGACGTTCCATTCCGCGCAGCGCTTCGCGCGCGATGCGCTCGGGCTCGCCGGCGCGCAGGCGGCTCCGCTTCGGGTGTGGCTCGGGGATTGGTCGGTTGCCGCGCCGGGCCATGCTGCTGCCGCGCCGGACCGCCAGGCGGCTGTGCCGGCCCATGCCGGCGCCGCGCCTGACCACGCCGCAGCGGATGTGTACGCCGGAAACTCCGGGAAAAGCTGGATTTTGTACGCTGCCGATTCCGCGTACGGGCTCACGCTGCTATTGCATCCGATCTCCCCGCCGGTGCTGAACGGCGACCGGGGCCTCAGCATCAAGTCCAATGAACCGGGCGCCGCGAGCTATTACTACTCGATTCCCCGGCTCGGGACGCACGGGAAGCTGGTGCGCGGCGGGCGGGCGATCGAGGTCAGCGGCACGACCTGGCTCGATAGGGAGTGGGGCAGCGGGTCGCTGGGGCCTCATCAGGAGGGGTGGGACTGGTTCGCGCTACAGCTCGCGGACGGCAGCGCCCTCATGTACTACGCCCTGCGCGACCGCGGCGGCGCACGCGATCCGCACAGCGCAGGCACGTGGGTCGACCCTGCCGGGCGTGCGCATCCCTTGAGCGGCGCGGATGTGCGCATCGATGTTCTCGATCATTGGGAGAGCCCGCGCGGTGGCCGCTATCCCTCGCGTTGGCGCGTCCGTGTCGACTCCATCGGGCTCGATATCGTCGTGACTCCGGCGCTTGCGGATCAGGAGCTTCACACGACGCCGCGCTACTGGGAGGGCGATGTGGAGGTGTCGGGAATCCAGGGTGGGCGGCCCGCATCGGGACGCGGCTACGTCGAGCTCGTGGGCTACACACCATGAATCAGCCGCACACTGCCGTCCATGCGGAAACGCCTCGGCCCATCGAGGCCACGCCGCGGCGCCTCATTCGTGCCGATCAGCCGCTCTTCGCGCTGCTCGTCGTCGCGGCCATCGCGGCATTTCTGTTCGCAACATTGCCGAGGGGCGAGGATTGGAGCGGCGATGCAGCGCTGTACGTTCTCAAGCACCCCGCGCGCCGGAGTCCCTCTGGGATCATGCGAGCACCCACCGCCTCGTCGTGACGCCAGGCGTCGGACTCACCATCAACATCTCCGATCGCCGTGGGATCCTCCGATCGCCGTGGGATCCTCGTGATCCGGTCTTGCGGTGCTGCCGTTCTGCGCGCTCGGGCGCATCCCGGCGCACGATGATCTGTTCGCGCACGAGAGGTCCGCCGTAGCCCCGAGCCCCTCGTCTCAAGACTGCTCCACGCTGGGCCTCGCGATTTACTCAGGGCGCTGAGTGATTTTACTCAAGCTGTTGAGTAAATTGTGGTGAGCCGCGCGGCAAGCATGCTTATCTTCTCTGCTTCTTCAGGCGAGCGACTTCGGCGGCGTAAATGTCTGGCACGTAGGTCGCTACGGCATCGAGCCGGGCCTGCGGAACCGGCTCACGTGAGAAAGAAGCGAGGATGGCTTCGCAGCGCTGCCTCACGGGCCCGGCAAACTCCCCGTGCGTCAGGATATATAAATCGTTCCGACGTACGCCCGCCAGCACCGCGCGTCCGACCTCGAGCGGATCGAGTGCGACCGCCATCAGATCGAGACCCGGCACGTCCTTCACACCGGGCGGCGGAGCGCTGATTTCCGGAGCCCCGGAATTGAAATACTCCGCCGGGCGGTTTCGCTCCGAGTCCATGATATTGCTCCGCACTAGACCGGGGCAGAAAACCGATACCCCCACGTTCCTCCCTGCAAGCTCCACCCGAAGCGACTCCATCATCCCGACGATGGCGAACTTGGTGGTCACATAGACCCCGAGCATTCCCGCCACCAGGCCGCCCGAGGAAGAGGTGGCGAGAATGTGTGCGCCCTCGCCGTGTTCCAGCATCCGGGGCAGGAAGGTGCGGATGCCATTGAACACCCCGTCGATGTTCACTCGCATCGCCCAATCCCAATCCTGCCAGGTCGCATTGCTGATCTGCTTGACGATGCCGATGCCGGCATTGTTGACGAGCAGATGTACGTGGCCGAATACCTCGCGCACCTCGTCGGCGGCGCGAGCCATTCCCTGGCGATCGGTGATGTCCAGCTTGATGGCGTGCACACCGGGGTTGTCTCGCGGAAAACACTCGAGCGCCCGGCGACAGTGGTCTTCGTGCATGTAGGTGATCACGACCTTCATGCCGGCTTCGGAGAACGCTCGAGCCATTCCGAGTCCGATGCCGCTCGATCCGCCTGTGATGAAAGCGACCTTGCCGCGTACTTCCGCCAAGGGGGTCGCATGGGATACCGGTGCGCTCATTCGTTCTCCGTCGGTTTGTGGCGCGATGGCGCGCCAAGTGGGGACCGAGGAGATTATGCGCTTGCGCAGCAGGATCGAGATACCGGTCGCAGGCTCGTGGTCGGGGGCTGCGACGATTCCGCTGGTCGGAGCGTACGCCGGGGCTTTGAAAACGATCAGCGATCGTCCGTGCTCGCTCGTCTCAGCCGCGACCGGCAGTCTTGCGCTCCGCCGATCAACTCGCAAGCCCCCACACCCACGCCCCGGCGATCGCGCCGAGCGCGAGCAATCCGCCGAGCCACTGCGGGGCGCGCTCGAGGGTACGCCGCACGGTCGGGGCGGCTGCGGCCGCGCCGAGCAGCACGCCAACACAGAATCCCGCGAGGTGGGCGAAGACATCCGTATGTTCGCCCGCCGTGCCGAGCCAGCCGAGCAGCACGATGCCGGCAACGAGCGGAGCCCACGAATGCGCCCAGCGCTGGGGGAAGCGGCGGCGCTCGCGCCACGAGTACGCCGCGAGCAGGCCGAGCGCCGTGAAGACGGCCGTGGAGGCGCCCGCGGAGCGATCATCGGGGGTCGCGAGCAGGCCTTCGAGAAGATTCGCGGCGGCGGCGCCGTTCACGATGAGCGCCCAGGCGACGCCCGGCCCGAGCAGGCGGCCCGCGAGCCAGCCGAACCAGATCCCCGCTCCGAGATTCGCGACGATGTGGTCCACATCGAGGTGCAGCGTGAGAGCGGTCCAGGCGCGCCAGTATTCGCCGTGCTGCACGGCCGACGCGTAGAGGTCGCCGACATCGAAAGCATCGAGCCGCCACAGACCGCCGTTCACGGCATAGGCCACCCATAGCAGCACGGCGGCGTAGGCGAGACAGCCTACCCAGGCGTGCGGCTGGAAATGCGGGGCGGGCAGCGGCGGCGGGCTCGGCGGCGACCGTCGTTCGTCCTCGTAGCGCAGGAGATGCGCGCGCGCTTCCGCATAGAAGCGTGGTTCCACCAGGAGCGCGAAAGCGCCGGACCACAAGTCGCGGCTCCCACCTGCGCAAGGCTCGCGCTCGCGCGGCGGGCGAGCGCCGTCCCGTCGCGCGACGGCGGAGCTCGGTCGGGGCAGCAGCGTGCGCGAGCCGTCGGACAGGGCGGCGTCCGCGTCCGCGCCCGGCACGAATGAGTCGGGATATTCCGCCGGCACGTGCACGATCTCGCTCGGCACGCCGACCGCGAGCAGCATGAACGCGCGTTCTTCGCAGTCCGCCCGGCGGGGGGAACGGTAGATCTCGACGGCGTCGTTCGGCATGGCCCCGAGAGACTGTAGCGCGTCGTGTGGCGCGCCGTCCGCAAGGAGTGCTTCAATCGGCCGCATGGATCCCGACTGGCTCGAGCGGGCGAAGCGGCTGCAGGCGATCGCGCAGACTGGACTGGCGTTCACACACGACGCCTTCGACCGCGAGCGTTACGAGACGATCCGCGCGGTCGCGGCGGAGATGATCGCGGCGGCGGTGGCCGGCGCAGGCTTCGAGGCGGATGCAGGTTTGCGGGCGCGCGAGCTCGACGCGGTCTTTGCCGGTCAATCAGGCTACGCGACGCCGAAAGTGGACGTGCGCGCCGCAGTGTTCCGCGAGGAGCGCATCCTGCTCGTGCGGGAGCGGTCGGATGGCGGTTGGACCCTGCCCGGCGGATGGGCGGATGTCGGCGACAGCCCGAGCCGGGCGGTAGAGCGCGAAGTGCTCGAGGAATCGGGCTACGAGGTGCGCGCAGTGAAGCTTGCCGCGGTCCTCGATCGCAACCGCCACCGCCACACGCCGCATCTGTTTCATATCTGGAAGCTGTTCTTCTTATGCGAGATCACTGGCGGGCGCGGCAAGGGTGAGATCGCGGGCGAGGTGAGTGGCGAGGGCGAGATCACGGGCGGCGGCCGCGGCAAGAGCGGGGCTGGCGCGGCGGCCGGTTCGGCAGGACGGGCGGCCGATCCGGCAGGATGGGCGCCGAGGACGTCGGACGAGCGCCTTCGCTCCGGGGCGACGGCATCGAGCGCGGAGACCGACGCGGCCGATTTTTTCCAGGAGAACGCGCTGCCGCCGCTGTCGCTCGGACGGGTGACGGCCGAGCAGATCGCGCACATGTTCGAGCACCATCGTCATCCGGAGCTGCCGACGACGTTTGATTGAGCAACGGAGGCGCGGCGAAGGTGGACGAAAAAGTGGAGTCCGGGCAACATTCGCGAATGGCCAAGCCGAGACACATGGCCGCGTCGCGCGCTGCGGGGCGTGCAATGCGGCGGGGCGCGGGGCGGGAATCGCCGGGCGCTTCGGATCGTGCGTCGGCGCGCGCTCGCGAGCACGGGCACATGTCGCGCGCATCGGGTCGCATATCGGCGCGCGCTCCGCGGCTTTCATCACCGCAACGCCCAGCCGGGGCGCGCGCGCCCGCGAATCCTTGGGCGAGCGTCGACCGCAGCGGGAGCACGCTGCACATCGGGCACTTCCTCACCTTTCAACTCATCCGGCTCGCGAACGCGGCGAAGTCGAACGTCACGCGCAAGTACCTCGCCGACTTCGGGCTCGCGGTGCCCGAGTGGCGGCTGCTCGCGATGACGGTGCGGTTCGAGCCCGTGCGCTTCTCCGAGCTCGTCGCAAACAGCAGCATCGACAAGGGCCAGGCGAGCCGCACGCTGCAGGCGCTCACCAAGCGGGGACTGATCGCCGCGCAGACGCTCGGCGGCGGCCCGCGCAAGCCCGCCGACAGCGGAGCACCCGTCATTCTCACGGTGACCGCGAAGGGGCGCAGGCTCTATGAGACGCTGCTGCCCGTCGCGCAGCGCAATCAGGCGCGCCTGCTCCACCTGCTCACGCGCGGCGAGCGCAAGATGCTCTGGGTGATCCTCAACAAGCTCTTCGCCGCGATCGGCGACCTCGACGTGCTCACGTAGCGAGGAGCCGGAGTCGTCCGATGCCGCCCCGCACCGTGCTGCCGGCGGGCGTTTCCAGCGCAACGTTCGCGCGCGCGATCGCGCAACTGCGCAAGATCGTCGGCGCGGAGCATGTCCTCACCGAGCGCGAGGCGCTTCTGCCGTACGAGAAGCTGATGCTGCCCGAGCCGGCGGACGATTATGCGCCGTCGGGCGCGATCCTCGCGGCGACGGTCGAGCAGGTCCAGGGCGTGCTGGCCGTTTGCAACCGCTATCGGGTGCCGCTCTGGCCGATCTCGACGGGGCGCAACTTCGGCTACGGATCGGCGCTGCCTGCGACGCGCGGCCAACTGATCCTCGATCTGAAGCGCATGGACCGCATCCTCGACGTCGATCCCGTCCTCTGCACGGCGCTCGTCGAGCCCGGCGTGACGTACCAGCAACTGCATGATCATCTCGCCGAGCGGAACCTGCCGCTGTGGCTCGACTTCCCCGGCGGCGGACCGCTCGTTGGTCCGCTCGGCAACACGCTCGAGCGCGGCATGGGGAGCACGCCGTACGCGGACCACTTCGCGCACGCCTGCGGCATGGAGGTCGTCCTCGCCGACGGGCGCGTGCTGCGCACGGGTCTCGGGTCGCTGCCGGGGAGCCGCGGCTGGCAGGTCTACAAATACGGCTATGGGCCCTACCTCGACGGGATGTTCACGCAGTCGAACTTCGGCATCGCCACGAAGCTCGGCCTGTGGCTCATGCCGGCGCCCGCCTCGTATCGGACGGTGCTCGTGCAGTACTCGGAGGACGATGCGCTAGAGCGGGCGGTGGAAACGGCTCGCCCGCTGCGCCTGTCTGGCGTCATTCCGAATCCCTGCGCGCTCAGCAACGCGACGCTGGCGCTCACCGCCTACGCGCGCCGCGCGGACCTGTACCAGGACGGCGGCCCGACGCCGCAGAACGTCATCCTCGCCGCCGCGCGCCAACACGGCATCGCGGCGTGGAATCTGACATTCACGCTCTATGGCACGCCGGAGCAGATCGCGCCGAATCTCGAGATCGTGACGCGCGCGTTCGAGGCGTCCGGCGGCCGCGTCAATCCGGATCACCATGATCCCTCGCAGGTGAATGAGCTCAATCTCGACGCCTTCAGCTTGCTCGACTGGGTGGGCGGCGGCGGGCTCGCTTGGCTCGTGCCCATATCGGCGGCGCGAGGCGCCGACGCTCTGCGTCAGAGGGACATCGCGCGTGGCGTCCTCGGGCGGCACGGGTTCGACTATCTTGCGGCGCCCACGGTGTACGGCCGCGACTTGCACCACGTCATCGCGCTCGTGTTCGATCACGGCGACCCGCAGGCGCGCCAGCGCGCACGGACGGCGTTCCGGGAACTCGCCACGGCGTTCCTCGATAACGGCTACGCTCTCTGCCGCACGGGCATCGACTATATGACGGCGCTAGCTAATGCCTACGGGGAGACGTACCGGGACGTGAACCGCGCGCTGAAGCGCGCGCTCGATCCGAACGGGATCCTCGCGCCGGGCAAGGCCGGGATTCAGCTGGGGAGCAGCTCGTGAGCGGGCGTCGGCACGGGGCCGCGGTGGGCCGGCACAGGTCTACAGGCTGCCTCGGTGCCGTGGCGATCATGGCGTGGCTCGCCTGCGCGTCCACATACGCGCAATCGGCCGGGGAGTGGGGCAGCAGCGAGCAGATTTGGCGCGAGACGTGCCGCTACTGCCACGACAACGGGGTGGCGCGCGAGCTGCGCGGCGCCGGACTCTCGCCGCAGGCGATCGTGACCGCGGTGCGTACGGGGCCTCGCGCCATGCCGAGCTTCACGCCGAGCGAGATCAGCGATCAGGAGCTCGAGCAATTGGCCGAGTGGGTGGCTCAGCAGAAAGCGCCGTCGACACGGTCGATCGATCGGGCAACACGAGCCTCGCGGCACGGCTCGCGCGAACGGAGGCGTTGAGCACCGCCGTCGTTCCCGCCCACCGTTGCTATCGTGGGCGCCCAGTCTGCCATCGTCGCTGCCGAGCCTGCCCTCATGGGCCCCGAGTTGCGAGCGCCGAGCGCTGCCGTCAGGGTCGCCCGGCCCCGTGGGCGGCCTGGACGAGGTACAGGTAGGCGTACCCGATGATGAACACGGCGCAGGCCGCATAAGCGCAGATCAGGCCGGAGCCCGCGGCCATCACGACGAAGACATCGAGCTTGTGGCCCACGTCTGCCGCCAGGGCGTCGCACGCGCGAAGCATGGCCGAGGCGACGCCGCACACGGAGAGCCACCGAAGGAGGTAGCGCGGCAAGCTCGCGCGCAGCTGCAGGTTGTGCCGATGGGCTGCGGCGCGCGCGTACAGGTCGCCTTGTGTCGTGTCCTTGAACTGCCAGAAGGGCCACCAGGCGCGGCGCAAGGAAGTGAGGCTCATGCCAAGATCCTTCCCAGAGGTTCCCTGACGGTGCAACGCCGCGCCGCGGCCGCAAGTTGCAGCCGCGATGCGGTAGGGGGAAGATTGCGCCGTCCGATCTGCCGGCGGAATCACCGCCTGTCAGTCGCCGCCTCAACGAGCCTGCAATAAAAGGAAGAACCGCCATGCGTCTTGTCACGACTCTCGCCTTGGCCGGGGCCTTCACGGCCGGAGCTGCCTTCGCCGCGCTGCCGAACGGCACGAAGGCGCCCGACTTCACGACCGAGGCTACCCTTGCCGGCAAGCCGTTCAAGTTCTCGCTTGCCGACGCCTTGAAGAAGGGGCCGGTGGTCCTCTACTTCTATCCCGCCGCGTTCACGCCGGGATGCACCGTCGAGGCGCACGAGTTCGCCGAAGCGACGGCGAAATTCAGGGCGCTCGGCGCGACTGTCATCGGCGTCTCGCACGATCCGCTCGAGAAGCTCGAGCGCTTCTCGGTAAGCGAGTGCCGCAGCAAGTTCGCCGTCGCGGCCGACCCCGACCAACACATCATGAAGGCGTACGACGCGGTGCTTCCATCGCATCCGCAGTTCGCGAATCGCACGTCGTACGTGATCGCGCCGGATGGGACCATCCTGTACTCCTATACGGACCTCAATCCGACCAAGCACGTGGAGAACACGCTGGCAGCCGTCGAGAAGTACCAGGCGGCTCACGGTCATGCGGAGCGCGGCGAGTCCTGATGAGCGCCAACGTCGATTCGAGGCTTTCGGGCAGCGAAGCAGGGGCATCTGACGCCGCCGGCGCTCGTTCGACCGAGGGGCGGCTGATTGGCAAGCTCCTGAGAATGTTCGGCGAGCCGCCGGTCGCGCTGGTGCTCGCAAGCGGCGAACGGATCGTCCCGCGAGGCGTCGAGCCCGTCGCGACCATCCGCTTTGCAGACCGTGGTGTTCCGCTTGCGCTCCTCAGCAACCCGCAGCTCGCGTTCGGCGATCTCTACAGCGAGGGCCGCATCGACATCGACGGGAACCTCGTCGGGCTCCTCGAGGCGGTGTATCGCGCCTCGGCGCAGGCGGAGGTCCGCGGTTCCCTGCTGCGCACGCTCTCGGGCCTCATCAACCGACCGCGCCGCAATTCGCTCGCGGGCTCGCGGGACAACATCCATCACCACTACGACATCGGCAACGAGTTCTACTCGCTCTGGCTCGGCCGCACGATGGCGTACACCTGCGCGTACTATCCCACCGAGTCCGCGACGCTCGATGAGGCTCAGACCGCGAAGATGGACCACGTCTGCCGCAAGCTCCGCTTGCGGCCCGGCGAGACGGTGGTCGAGGCGGGCTTCGGCTGGGGCACCCTCGCGTTGCACATGGCGCGGCACTACGGCGTGAAGGTGCGCGCGTTCAACATCTCGCGCGAGCAGGTGCAATACGCGCGGGAGCGGGCGAAGGCGGAAGGGCTCGCGGACCGGATCGAGTACGTGGAGGATGACTATCGGAACATCACGGGGCGCTACGATGCTTTCGTCTCGGTGGGCATGCTCGAGCACGTCGGCGTCGAGAACTATCCGGCTCTCGGCGAGGTCGCGCAGCGCTCGATCGGCCGCAGCGGCCGCGGGCTTATCCACTCGATCGGGCGGAACCGGCCGGCGCGGCTGCATCCGTGGATCGAGCGGCGCATCTTCCCCGGCGCGGAGCCTCCGTCGCTGCGGCAAATGATGGACCTCTTCGAGCCCTGGGACCTCTCCGTGCTCGACGTGGAGAACCTGCGCCTGCATTACGCTCGGACGCTCACCCACTGGCTCGAGCGCTTCGAGGCGAGCGCGGAGCGAGTGCGCGAGATGTTCGATGAGAAGTTCGTCCGCATGTGGCGGCTGTACCTCGCCGGCTCCATCGCGGCGTTCACGACGGGCACGCTGCAGCTGTTCCAGGTCGTCTTCGCCCCGCGGGAGAACAACGACGTTCCCCTGACTCGCGCGCACCTGTACACGTGAACGGCGCGAGGGCGGGCTCGACGTGAAGCTCTGGGACGTGGTGGTCGTGGGTGGCGGTCCCGCTGGATCGACCGCCGCTTGGAAGCTCAAACAGGCGGGCGCCGACGTCCTGGTGCTCGACAAGGAGCGCTTTCCGCGCCTGAAGCTCTGCGCGGGCTGGATCACCCCCGAGGTCGTGCGCGACCTCGAGATGAATCCGGCCGAATATCCCCATCGGTTTCTGACTTTCGAGCGGCTGCACGCGCACTGGAAGGGCGTGCACCTGAAGCTCCCCTGCGTGCAGCACTCGATCCGCCGCTTCGAATTCGATGCCTGGCTGCTGGAGCGCTCGGGCGCGCCGTTCGAGCAGCACACGGTGCGCGTCATCCGGCGCGAGCCGGACGGGGGCTACTCGATCGACGAGACGTACCGCTGCCGCTATCTCATCGGCGCGGGCGGCACGCGCTGCCCGGTCTATCGCACGTTCTTTCGGGAGGCGAACCCGCGCGCGAGCAAGCTGCAGACGGTGACGCTCGAGCATGAATTCCCCTATGAGTGGCGGGATCCGGATTGCCACCTGTGGTTCTTCGAGGGCGGCCTGCCCGGCTACTCCTGGTACGTGCCGAAGGCGAACGGCTGGCTCAACGTCGGCATCGGCGGCATGGCCGAGCGGTTGAAGCGCCGCGGCGACGACATCAAGACGCACTGGTCGAAGCTCGTTGCACGGCTCGGGCGCACTCTCGCGCGCGGCGCGCAGTACGAGCCGGCCGGCTACAGCTATTATCTGCGCGGGAACGTGAGCGTCGGGCGGATCGACGATGCATTTGTCACGGGCGATGCGGCGGGGCTCGCTACCCGCGACATGTGCGAGGGCATCGGCCCTGCGGTGCGCAGCGGCATACGTGCCGCTCGCGCCATTCTGCGCAACGAGCCTTATCGGTTGGACGATGTGACGGGGGCGAGCCTCGGAGGGGGCTTCGCGAGCCGGCTCCTCGACTGGGCGTTCACGCGCGGCGCGCCGCGGGCACTTCCGGCGGCCGCGCGCATCTGAGAGCTGAGGGCCGAGGGAACCGAGCAAGTGAACATGACATCCGAGAAGCCCATCATGTGGGGCGCTGCCGCCGTCGTCCTGGCTGGGATCGCGGCGCTCTACTATTTCTATGCCGTACGGGCTCCGGTCCAAGTGCCCGCGCCGCCTCCGCAGGTGCATCCGGCCGCGCCGGCGCCGAGTGAGCCGGCCATCGAGCATCCGGTGCCGGCCTCGGGGCAGGGCGCCGCGCAGCCGCTTCCGCCGCTCAACGACAGCGATCAGGCGATCGGCGGCGCGCTCGCGGGCGTGCCCGACGGGGCGGCGATCCAGAACTTCCTCGTGCCGCAGAATTTGATCCGCCACATCGTCGCGACGATCGACAATCTTCCGCGCAAGAGGGTCTCTGTCGAGCTGCGCCCGATCAAGCCGACGTCCGGCGAGTTCGAGGTGAGCGGTACCGCCGATCACCTCACGTTGAACCCCGACAATTTCAAACGCTACACGCCGTTCGTCGATCTGGTGAAGTCGGTGGACCCGAAGGCCGTTGCGGCGGTCTACTTCCGGTTCTATCCGCTATTTCAGCAGGCCTACGAGGATCTCGGCTATCCGACGGAGTATTTCAACGACCGGGTGATCGAGGTGATCGATCATCTCCTCGAGACGCCGGACGTTGAGGACCCGATCGAGCTCGTGCAGCCGAACGTGATGTATCTCTACGCCGATCCGAAGCTCGAGGCCCTCTCGGCGGGGCAGAAAACCTTGATTCGCATGGGCCCGGAGAACGCGGCCGTCATCAAGGCGAAGCTCCGCGAGCTGCGCGGCCTGCTTGCGACGCACACGGGAGAGGGGCAGGCTGGACAGGCGGCCGGTGCGCAACAGGGCGCGGTTGGTGCGCAGGGGCCGGGCGGACAGGGAGCGGGTGGTGCGCAGGGGGCGAGCGCGCAGGAAACGAGTGGGCACGGGCAGGGGACAGCGGCGGCGGCCGGACAGGGCGGGGGGGTGAGCCCGGCGCCGGCGCGACCGGCAACGACACGACCGGCGGGTGCGACCCCGGCGCCAGGCGCGGCGCCGCCGTCCTCCGCGCCGGCTCCGCAGGCCACCGCCCGGCCTGCCGCCGCTCCGAAATAGCGCCTCCTCGAGGCTCCCCGCCGCGCCGCCATGAGCGCTCAGATGCAACGGCCTTCCGATCGGGCCACCGAGGATGAAGCCGGATGGCGGAGCCTGCTCGAGAATCTGCGCGCGGTTTTGATCCCCGAGGAGACGCTGGAAGCCTGGGCAGTGCAGCGGCGCATCTTCGCGCTCAATCATCGGCGCCTGCTGATCGCCGCGACGAGCGGCCGGCTCGTGTGGCTCACGCGCAAGCTCCTCGGCGGCTTCGACGTGAGCAACGTCCGCTGGCAGGACCTCGAGGACGTGCAGCTGCGCGTCGGCGTGCTCGGGGCGGATCTCATCGTCCGCGCAGGACGGCCCGCCGATCTTGCTTCCGAAGGCTCTATGGGATCGCGGCTCTATGCCTTCACCGGGCTGCGCAAGACGCAGGCGCAGGCGGTGTACCGCATCTGTCAGGCGCAGGATCAGGCGTGGCGCGAGAAGCGCCGCATCCGCGAGCTCGAGGAGCTGAGGGCGCGCGCGGGCGGCATTCAGCTCGCGAGTCCTGCAGGGCCGGCGGCGTTCGGCGTGGACTCGTCAAGTGGGGCAGCTGCCGCGGGGGCAGCCGCCGCTCCGGATGCGACGCGCCGGTTGCAGGAAGCGAAGAAGCTTCTCGATGACCGGCTCATCACGGATGCGGAGTACGAGGCGATCAAGGCGCGGATTTTGGGGGGTGGATGATCTGCGGGGGCACGATCGGCGCGGGCGCGCGCCGTCCTGATCACCACTGCTCGACCTCGTGCGCGAGTGCGTCGCGCGTGAGGGTACGGCCGGTCTCGATGTCCTGCATGCCCTGGCGGACTTCGTTGAGCACGTAGCGCCGATAGACGATCTCATCCAGGGCCAAGTTGTGGGGCAGCTGCTCGATCGCTTCGATGGCTTCCTGCTTGGCGGTGTGGGCGTGCATGGGGTTCTCCGGTGAGTGGCTCAGTGGTCCGCGCCGACGCGGCGCTCGAGCTGACTGCGTTCGATTGAGGCATCCAGCACCTGAATGATTTGCCGCCGCTCCTCGGGAGGCAAGCGGGTGAGCGGCCGCCGCGCCGTGCGGCACGCGCGGCCTCGACCTCGGCGCGCTGCTCGGGTGGGAGGGACTTCAGCTCTCGATGAGCACTTCGTCAGGAGGTGCGTTCATTGGGGTACTTTCACCTCGCAGAATGGTAACCCGCGGGCGCCTTCAAAAGTCGAGGCTGTAAACGAACGTCGCCTGCGGCGCCCGCTGCCAGCGCTCCGCGATCGTTTGCTTGACGCCGACGAGCTCGCCCTGCTTCGCATCGACGTATCTCGACTTCAAGCGCTCGGCCGCGTTCCGGTCCGCACGCGCCTTGATCCGGAGCACGGCGCGCTCGAGCGCTTCGACGGCTCGGGGGAGGCGGCCGAAATCGACTTGCAGGCATCCGCGGTCCATGCCGTTCGCGGCCATGTCGTGCGCCCTCCAGGCGATGGCGCCCGAGTCGATGAACGAGCCGAGCTGGATCGCCGCGAGCTGGCTGTACGTTCGCGGCGTGCCGTCGGCCGCGTACATGCCGCGGGAGATGTGGCCGAACGTCCACGACACTGCCGCGTAGTCGATAGCCCGCGCTTCATCGGCGGTGAGCACGCCGCGGGGTACGAGCCAGCTCGCGAGATACATCGCCGAGGTCTCCGCCTTCAGCTCCTCCAGCATCGAGGCGAGCGGGCCGCCGAACGCGACGGTATCGGTCTTTCCGTGCACCGCGTAATCGTGCGCGGGCCCGAGATTGTGCGCCGCCTCGTGCAGCAGAGACACGAGCAGCGAATCGCGCTTCCAGTCGCCCGCCTGCGCCGCGCTTGCGGAACAGAAGATCGATTGTTCTTGCCGCTTGCGGCGGGCGAGGCTGTCGGGATCGGTGCCGATGTTCGTCATGACGACCGTGCGGCCGCCGTGCTCGGCGACCGGACCCCAGTTGGGCAGGGACTGGCCGACCGTCGCGCCGAGAGGCATGCGCTGGTCGCCGGCATTCAGGACGACTTCGATGAAGTCGGGTAGCTTGAAGGCGCCCTCCCGCGTGCGATACGGCGGTCCGGCGAGCGCCGCCAGCGCCCGTTCCATGTCCTCCTTGAGGGGGCCGAGTTTCTGCTGCCACGCAAGCGATGCGGGATTGATGCGGGCGAGCTGCAGGGCGAAGCCGGCCTTCCAGGCGCAGGGATCGTAGTAGACCTCATCGGGCGCGACGCGCACGTACCACTTGCTGTTCGTCGAATTCATCGCGACCCAGGCACGGTCGGCGGGCTCCCAGTCATTGGTGCGAAACGACTGCGCCGCGGCTTTGAGATACGCCGTGAGCGCCCGCTCGTGCTCGCCGAAGCCCTGTGCGGCCGCTTCGAGCGCCGTCGCGACGCCTTCCATGTCGTCGCGGTACGCGCTCGAATAGGGCTGCGCCGCGAAGCTGCCGGGCGTCGGGCCGTCGACGACGATGCTGAAATGATCCCGCAGCGCGGCTGCATTCGGCGCCGCGGCAAGCCGCGCGCAGAATCCCGGCTCGCGCTGCACGTCGGCGGGGTACAGACCCACGACGCGCGCCGGCCGGGGATAGACGGCGGTGCAAAGGGGGTCGTTCTCGGTTCGCGGCGCCTCGCAGTAGGGGGATTGATTGCGGTGGAGGACGGCGCGGCTCACGAGGTCGTCATCGGGGATCCGACCGTCGAGATCGAGGACTCCCTTCTGCCGGGCATACAGGCGCTCGATCAGCTCGGCGGCGCGCAGGAGATGGCGCACCATCGCACGATCCTCGGGGGTGTCGCGGCGGAGGTCGGTCTCGATGAGCGTCGGCGCGCCCTGGGCAAGCTCCTCGAGGAGGAGCTGACGCCGGCGGCCTTCCTCCGCGCTCGCCGGCGGCGGCTCCGGTCGGGTGAGCGACACATAGGCTGCCGCGAAGCGCTCGGTGAAGTCGCCGCTCTGATCGATCCAGCTGTTCAAGTTGCTGTCGGGGTAGCCGACGAGCACCGCGATTTCGCTCGGCTGGATCGTGCCGTGGTTCGCGCCGGCGCGCCAGTAGAGCGGCAGGAAGTGCGCGGCGGCGCGGCGATTGAATTCGTCGCGGGAGAGGACGTTGTAGTGGATCGAGCCGGGTGGGGGTGCTGCGGTGGACGCGCTGCCGGAGGCGGCCTGCGCGGAGGAGGACGCACCGGATGACCCGGCGGAGCACCCGGGCAGGAAAGCGAAGGCAATGAGCAGCGCCAGCGCGGAGCCCCGTGTGAAAGCCGGCGCGAGCGCCGATATGAGAGCCGGCACGAAAGCCGGCGCGCAGGTCATCCCGAGGCCCGCGGCGCGTCTGCGCGGCCCGATCGAAATCCGTGGATCGAGCGGGCAGTCGGACGAGGGCTCGGCGCGCATGGGGGCAATGTGCAGAGCCGGCGGGCAGGCGTCAAGCGCCGGCGCGCTCGGCAGCTGCCGCCGCTGGACCCAGACTACGGCGGCGCGGACAATCGTCCCGATCTCCGCATCCCAAGCGGCGGTGGCGTCCCCAACTGACAGGAGTTCCGATGCCAAGCCTGGCCGAGGCGCGCATCCGGTCCCGCGCCGATCTTCAGCGGTACCTCGATCATTTCAACCGCCGGGAATACGAGCGGCAGATCGAGTACTACGCGCCCGACGTGCTGTACAAGGTCGGCACGCTGACGCTCGCGAGCCCGCGCGCGATCGCCGATTTCTATGCCGACTTCCACGAGCACTGCAAGGAGCACGTCGAGATCGCGCAGTTCGCCTTGCAGGGCGAAACTTGCGCCGTCGTCATGCCCTCGCGCTTCGAGCCGTTCCGCGATTACCGCAAGCATGGTTTGGATTTCGAGGCGGGCCGGACCGTCGAATTCGTGAGCTTCATTTTCTATGCGCTGAAGGAAGGCAAGATCCGGCGCATCCGCGTCGCGCGCTACGCAGGAAGCGCGGAAGATTTCAGGAGCTGAGGGCGCGAAGCTCGCGGGGCCGCGCGATGAACTGCGCGGCTCGAGCCTCAGTTGGGGTCGTCCGCACGCCGGTTGCGACCGCGATTCCGCGGTGCGCCAAGCGGCTCGCGGCGGCGCGGCGGGTGTATCGTCGCTGTCCTTCCAGGCATCCGTTCGTTCAACTCTCGAGGGCCGTTTTATGGCTGGCAAGTTTCGGAGAATTGCAACCGAGGAGGCATTCTCGATTCCGGAGGTGGCGACGGAGCTGCAGAAGGTCGCCCGCGCGCCGAGCGAGAGCTCCGACATGCCGCTCGTCCGCGGCATCTATGACGCGCAGCCCGGCTACGGCAGCATGGGATTCCTCGAAGGGCTGCTCGATCTCGAGGAGCGGCGGCTCGCCGACATGGATCGGAACGGTGTCGACATGCACCTGCTGTCGCTCACGGCGCCGGGCGTGCAGATGTTCGATGCGGACACGGCCTCAGAGCTCGCGACGCTCGCGAACGACCGGCTCGCCGAGGTCATCGCCCGTCATCCCACCCGCTTCGCAGGACTCGCCGCCTTCGCGCCGCAAGCGCCGAAGCGCGCTGTCAAGGAGATGGAGCGCGCAATCCGGAAATTGAAGCTGAACGGCTTCATCCTGAACTCGCACACGCACGATGAGTACCTGGATGACCCGAAGTACTGGCCGATCCTCGAATGCGCCGAAGCGCTCGACCGGTGCATCTACATTCATCCCCGCGGGCCGGTCTACGGGCTGCAGGGGCCGATGCATCACTACGGCATGGACTCCGCGATGTGGGCCTATGGCGTCGAGGTCGGCACGCACGCGGTGCGGATGATGGCCTCGGGGCTGTTCGACCGCTTCCCGAAGCTCAAAATCTGCCTCGGGCACATGGGAGAGGCGGTGCATTTCTGGTCGTGGCGCATCACGTTCATGAACAGCCGAGCCCAGCAGATCGGGCGGGCGCCGAAGACGCAGCTCACGATGGAGGAGTACTTCAAACGCAACTTCGTCATCACGACGAGCGGCGTCGAGGACCCGCTCGCGCTCGAGTTCTCGATCAAGAAGCTCGGCGTGGACAACGTGATGTGGGCGATCGACTACCCGTACCAGCCGACCGCGCCCGCAGTCGCCTTCATGGACGCAGCGCCGCTCTCGGACGCAGACAAGGCGAAGATCTACGGCGGCAATGCCGAGCGGATTTTCCATATCCGGACGGGGTGAGACCGCCCCGGATCGCGCCGGCGGGTGCCGGAACCGCGTCTACGATCGCGCGCTGGGTGGTGCCGGGATAGGGCCGGGACGACGCCCGAATCGCGCTGGCCTCGCGCCGGACGCGCACCCGGGATCGCGCCGGGATGAGATGCCGCCGGTCGGCTATCCTCGACGCTGATAGCTCCGATTGCCGCCGCTGATTTCAGCAGCCGTCCTCCTTGAGCTATCGTAGCGTAGACTTCGAGGTCGAGTTCGGGGGCCGGATGCGGACATGAGCGCGAGAATCATCGACGGCAAGGCGGTGGCGAAGACGATCCGGGCGGAGCTGAAGGAACGCATCGACAGGATGGTGGCCCGCCACGGCGTGCGCCCGGGGCTCACCGTCATCCTCGTCGGCGACAATCCCGCCTCGAAGGTCTACGTACGCGGCAAGATCGCTGCCTGCAAGGAGGTCGGCATACGCTCCGAGCAAATCGACCTTCCGGCGGACACCTCGCAGGCCGAGCTGCTACGGCGGATCGATGCGCTCAACGCCGATCCGAGCGTGCACGGGATCCTCGTACAGCTGCCGCTGCCGCCGCACATCGACATTCAGAGCGTGCTCGAGCGGATCGCGATCTCGAAGGACGTGGACGGGTTCCATCTCTACAACGTCGGCGGCCTCATCACGGGGAACACGATCTTCCCGCCGTGCACCCCTTATGGCGTGCAGAAGCTCCTCGAGCACGAGGGGATCGACGTGGAGGGCCGCAACGTCGTCGTCGTCGGCGCGAGCAACATCGTCGGCAAGCCGCTCGCGCTCATGCTCATGGCGCAGGATGCGACGGTCTGCATCTGCCACAAGAAGACCCGCGATCTCACGCAGTTCACGCTGCTAGCAGACATCCTGGTCGTGGCGGCCGGCGTGCCCGGCCTCATCATTCCGCAGATGATCCGCACCGGCTGCGTCGTCATCGACGTGGGCATCAATCGGCTGCCGGACGGGCGCATCACCGGCGATGTGGACTTCGAGGGGGTGCGGCAGAAAGCCTCTTACATCACGCCCGTGCCGGGCGGCGTCGGTCCGATGACCGTGGCGATGCTGCTGCACAACACGGTGCTCTCCGCGGAGCGGACGTTCGGAGAGCGGCCAAACAGCATCAAGCTCACGGCCTGACCTCGAGAGCGGACATGCCGGACCCGCGAGCCGCAAGCTTCGACTATGTGATCGTCGGCGCGGGCACGGCGGGATGCGTGCTCGCAGCCCGCTTGAGCGAGGTGTCGGACATGCGGGTCTGCCTCATCGAGGCGGGCGGGCCGGATCGGCATCCGTTCATCCACATCCCCGCGGCCGTCGCCGCCGCGATCGGCACGCGCGCGATCAACTGGGGGTTCTTCACAGTGCCGCAGCCGCACCTCGACGGCCGGCGCATTCCGATCCCGCGGGGTCGCGTCGTCGGCGGCTCGGGATCGATCAACGGGATGGTGTATTTCCGCGGGCATCCGCGGGACTTCGACGAATGGGCGGCTGAAGGGTTGGAGGGCTGGAGCTGGCGCGAGGTCCTGCCGTACTTCATCCGTTCGGAGAGCAATCCCGACTATGCGGGCTCCCCGTACCACGGCACGTCCGGGCCGATGCGGGTCACGCACATCCGGCGCCTGAACCCGATGAACCGAGCGTTCTGGGAGGCGATGGCCTCGCTCGGCTTCCCGCGCTGCGAGGACTTCAACGGGCCGAACCCGGAAGGATACGGGCCGCGGCAGGGCACGATTCGCGACGGCCGCCGTGAGTCGACGGCGACCGCCTATCTGCGACCCGCGATGCGGCGTCCGAATCTCATGGTGATGACGAACGCGCTCGTTCACCGGGTCGCGATCGAGAACGGACGCGCAGTCGGGGTCGATGTGGAGCATGGCGGCGAGGTGCGCCGGATCGGCGCGCGGCGGGAGGTCGTGCTCTGCGGCGGCGCCATCCACTCACCGCAGCTCCTGATGCTCTCGGGTATTGGAGATGCTGCCGAGTTGCGCCGGCAGGGGATCGACGTGAAGCTCGATCTGCCGGCGGTCGGGGCGAACTTCCACGATCACCTCGCGGCGGCCGTGCTCATGGAGATGCGCGACACGGCGTCCTACGGCATCTCGCTGCGGGCGCTGCCGCGTGGGGTATGGGCCGTCCTCGAGTACGCGCTCGCGCGCCGCGGGCCCTTCGCGAGCAATGTTTTCGAGTCGAATGCGTTCGTGCGCAGCCGCGACGGCCTCGACCGGCCTGACATCCAGGTCGTCTTTCAGCCCGCGCGGCGCAATCCACACACGTTCCCGCTGCCGATCGGCCACGGCTTCGCGATCAGCATCGTCGCCATTCATCCCAAGAGCCGGGGGCGCATTTCGCTCGCGGGCCCCGATCCGCGCACGCCCCCGCTCATCGATCCCAATCTGCTCGGTGTTCCCGAGGACATCGATCCGCTCGTGCGGGGGCTCGCGCTCGCGCGCCGCATCGCCGGCGCGCCGTCGTTCGCTCGCTATCATGCGGTCGAGGTGGCGCCGGGCCCCGGCGTCACCGATGAATCAGCGCTCGCGGACTACGTGCGGCGCACGGCGACGACCGTGCATCATCCCGTCGGCAGCTGCCGGATGGGCGCCGACGCCGGCAGCGTGGTGGATCCGGAGCTGCGCGTGCGGGGAATCGAGGGCTTGCGGGTGGCCGATGCCTCGGTGTTCCCGAGCGTCGTGGGCGGCAACACGAACGCAACCGTCGTGATGATCGCGGAGAAGGCGTCGGACCTCGTCCTCGGACGGCAGGCGCCGCCGCCTTTCGAGCTCGGCGAGGCGGAATCGCGGGTCACCGAAGCGAGCGCCGCCTGAGCGCTTCCGAGGGATCCTTGATGCAGCCTTGCCCAGATTCACACTTGATCCAGCCTTGCCGGATTCACGGACTTAGAGCGCCTGACAATATGCCCCTGGACGGGGCGTTCGCGTCAGGACGGCGCGATCCGCAGCGCCCAGGGGCGAGTCCGATTCGAGGGCGAGCGCACGCGCACGGACGCGCGGGGCCGGAAGCGCGTCGAGGGACGGACACACGCGACGGCTCGAGCGGCCTGGGAACGGGCATATCGTTAGGCGCTCTTAGCCTGGCAGGCGCGGCAAACGATTAGACAGAGGGGATTCGATCCATGGCTGTCGAGCACATCAAGCATTGGAAGATCGGCGATGTCGAGATCGCGCGCATCGTGGAGGTGAACGCCTTCGAGGACGACATGAAGATGCTGCTGCCCCAGGAGGGCACGCCGGAATTCGTGCAGCAGTTCAAATGGCTCACGCCTCATTTTGCGACGCCGGCGGGGCGGATGCTGATCTCGTTCCAGTGCTTCGCGCTCGCCTCGCGCGACCGCCGCGTGATGATCGATACCTGCATCGGCGCGGACCGGCAGCGGGAGTTCCCGGTCTTCTGCAACCTGAGGACGACGTTCCTGCAGGACCTCGAAGCCGCGGGGTTCCCGCCGGGCAAGATCGATACCGTGCTCTGCACGCATCTGCATTTCGACCACGTCGGCTGGAACACGCATCTCGTGAACGGGCGCTGGGTGCCGACTTTCCCCAACGCGCGCTATCTCTTCGGCGAGCGCGAGTGGGAGCACTGGCAGCATTTGCGCCGGACCGGCGGCCATCATGATCTCACGCACATCACGGATTCGATCGAGCCGGTCCTCGAGGCGGGGCTCGCGGACTTCGTGGCGCCCGATCACCGGATCACCGACGAAGTGTGGCTCGAGCCGACGCCCGGTCACACGCCGGGGCACGTGAGCGTGCACATCTCCTCGCGGGGGCAGGAGGCGGTGATCACGGGGGACATGATGCATCACCCGATCCAGCTCGCCGTGCCGGAGGCGCACGGCAACTTCGACATGGATAAGCCGCTCGGCGCACGCACGCGCCGAGCGTTCATCGAGCGGTATCAGGATCGCAAGGCGCTCATCATCGGGAGCCACTTCTGCGATCCCACGTCCGGCTGGATCGTGCGCGACGGGGCTGCGTGGCGGCTCGCGCTCGACTGACCGGACCTCGATCGCCAAAACCTGGATTGTCAGGACCTCGATTGATAGATCGTCGATCGACTCACTATGGCTCATGACCTCTCGGACCTTGCGGTGCTCGTCACCGGCGCGGGGCGGGGCCTTGGGCGCTCCGTCGCAGAGACCCTGGCGCAGCGCGGCGCGACCGTTGGCGTCATCGACCTCGATGGAGCGAGCTGTGCGGCCGTCGCTGCGACGATACGGGCGGCGGGCGGAACCGCGCACGAATACACGGCCGACGTGGCCGATCGTGCAGCGTTCGCGGCGGCGGCGGCGGAATTCGCGCGCGTGCGCGGGCGCATCGACGCGGTCGTCAACAACGCGATGCTGCTGCGCTACGAGCCGATCGAGCAGGTGCGGGAGGACGTGCTCGACCGCATGCTCGCGATCGGCATCAAGGGCTCGGTCTGGGGCGCGCAGCTGCTCCTCGCGCACATGGACGCCGAGCGGGGCGGGGCGATCATCAACATGGCCTCGCCCGTCGCGGAGCGCGGCTATCCAAACACGGCGATCTACAGCCTCGTGAAGGGCGCCCTAGTCACGCTGACGAAGACGCTCGCCGCCGAGCTCGGTCCGCGGCGCGTGCGCGTGAACGCGGTTGCGCCCGGCTCCGTGCCGACCCCCGGCGCGGTCGGCCTCAATGACCCCGCCGAGTACGAGCGCCGCGCGCGTACCATTCCGCTGCGGCGCCTCGGGCGCGAGTCGGACAATGCGGAGGCCGTCGCGTTCCTGCTGAGCCCGGCGGCTTCGTTCATCAACGGCGAGATCCTGCACGTGGACGGCGGCATCGCGGCGGCGGGCTGACGCCGGGCCTGAGCGGCGGGCTGGGATGAGGATCGTCAGCGGCAGGGGAGAGGCGGAGCGTGGAACGATGACAGCTCAAACACCCGTATGCGACGAGGATGTGTTCGGCCGCGAGGCCGTGCGCAATGCGCGGGCGGTGGACGATCGCTTGCGGGAGCTCGGGCCGGTCGTGCGGCTCTCCCGCGAGAACATCACCGTCATCGGCCGCTACGAGCACGTCGCCGCCTCGCTCAAGGACTGGAAGGTATTCTCCTCCCGTTCCCGCCCCTGGCACGACCCGACCTCGGTCCGCCCCGAGATCCTGCTCACCGACGATCCGCCGCGGCACACGCAGGTGCGCAGCGTCATCGGCAATGCGCTGTCGCCGCGCGCGCTCTCGCAAATGGCCGATCGATTCAACGCGGATGCGGATGCGCTGCTGCGCCAGGTCAAGGAGCGGAGCGGCGAGGTGGTCGACGCCGTCTCTTCGATCACGCAGGCGTTCGTCTACAAGGTGCTGCCGGACGTGCTCGGGCTGCCGCAGACGGGGCGCGAGCACCTGTATGCGTTCGGCCACATGGTGTGGGCCACGATGGGGCCGCCGAACGAGCTCTATCGGGAGGCGATGCAGAACACCGGACCCGTGATCGAATGGGTCGAGCAGTGTTGCGAGCGCCGCAATCTCGATCCGGACGGCCTCGGCATGCAGATGTTTCGCGCCGCCGATCAGCGGCAGATCACCGAAGCCGAAGCGAAGCTCCTCGTCCAGATCCTGCTCTCGGCCGCCGCGGACACGACCGTCATGACGCTCGCGACCGCGATCCGCGCGTTCTGTCTGTTCCCCGACCAATATCAGCTGCTCAGGGCCGAGCCGTCGCTCGCGCGCAGCGCGTTCGAGGAGAGCTTGCGGTGGGATTCGCCCTCGCGCCTCGCCGGCCGGATCACGACGCAGGAGGTCGAGATCGAAGGGCACGTCGTGCCGAAGGGCGAGCGCTGCGGATTGCTCTTCGCCGCGGCGAACCGCGATCCGCGCAAGTGGGCGGAGCCCGACCGCTTCGACATCCGCCGCGACACCCGAGGACACGTCGGCTGGGGCTACGGCATCCACGCCTGCGTCGGGCGGGTGCTCGCCGGGCTCGAGGCCGATGCGCTGCTCGGCGCGTGCATCCGGCACATCAGGCGTTTCGAGCCCGCCGGGGAGCCCGAGCCGTGGATGACGACGATCGGGCACGGCCCGGCGAAGCTCCCGGTGCGCTTCGAGGCCGCTGCGTAGAGTGGCCCCGATGTAGAGCGCCGCGGCCGAGCGCGTCATAGAGCCGTGTGCCCTGGCACGCGAGCGACGCGCGCAGTCGAACCGCGCCATCGAACCGTGCGCCCTTGGGGGCGGACGACGCGCACCATCGAGCGATGAAGTGAACGGGTCGGTTGCGCGGCGCGGCGAGAGTTGCTAAGAATCGCGCAACCTGCAATATGTCGAAAGGGGGGGCGATGTCGCAGCCGAGAGTCGTGCGCGCGAGAGATTGGGCACCGCGCGGGGCGGATGCGACGGCCTCGATCTCCGCGGGCGCCGAGCTCTACTGCCTCTGTCAGACTGCCTCGGCAGACGGCTCGCTCACCCCGCGTGGGCTCGAGTTGCTGCGGGCGTGGCTCGATCGCAGCGGCGAAGTCGACGTGCCGGCGAGGACTTTCGTGCGCGGGCTGGTCGAGCATATCCTTGCGACGGGCCGGGTCACGCCGGCAGACCTGCAAGCGCTCGGGCGAGCGCTCGAGCCCAGCCTGCCGGCGCCGCTGCGGCGCAGACCGACCGCATTGCGTCTCGTGGGGAGCGAGAGGATGCCCTACTCGGACGAGAATGCGACCGAGCGAGTGCGGAACGACATCCTCGCGTCCGCATGCTTCATGGTCGCGGGCTGCCAAGGCGAACGGCGGACGCCGACCCTCCCGCGCTCGGCGCGGGCCGGGGAGCCGGTGCTGCTCGTGCGCGAGCGGAGCGGGGGCGCCTCCGGCGAGCACACCATCGAAGTGCGTACGGCGAACGGGAAGCTCCTCGGCTATGTGCCGGCACATCGGGCCGCGGAACTCGCGCCGCTTCTGGATCGGGGCGCACGGTATCGCGCCCACCTGATCAGCGTCTCGATGGGCATGCACGCGCCGGTGCTGATCGTGCAGGCCTTCTTCTATCGAGGCGATGCCGCGCTCGGATTCTTGCATGCAGGATCGCGGCGGATCGCGCCGCGCCGCCTTCCGACGCTCGCCTGGATGCTCGTGCGGCTCGCCATCGCGCTCGCCATCGCCGCCGCCGTCGCGTTCGCGCTCAGAGCGTGAAAGCTCGGGCTTGAAAGCTCGGGCCGACGCGTCCGGACCGCGCACCCGAATCTCCAGCCCCCGGAAACTCCGCTGCCGCTCGGCGGTTTGACGCTCACGTCACGGCGCACGTGGCGTGCGGACGGGAGGTGCAGCATGAGCTCGGGCAATCTCACATCCACGGAGCGGTGGGTTTCGACGCTCGCCGGATTCGGCTTGATTCCGGGAGCCGCGGTCCGCGGCAGCTGGCTGCGGCGCCTCGCCTTCACGGCCGGCGGCGCGTCGCTGCTGTCGCGCGGGCTCGTGGGCTACTGCGGCATGAAGGCAGCGTTCACCGGCGAGGCCGACTCGTTCGGCTCGGGCCTGCGCGAACAGTGGGAGCGCATGCGTTCGCAGGCCGGTGCCGGTGCCGCGGGCATCGACACCCTAGAGGCGCTCCAGCTGCAAGGAATGCAGGAGCTGGCCTCAGGGACGGCGCAGCTCGCGCACCTGCTCGATGAGCTCGAGCGCGGCATCGGGGAGAGCGAGCTGCAATCGCAGGTGCGCAGCTACTCGACGCAGCTCCATTCGCGAGCGCAGGACTTGGAGCGGATTCTCGCGGGCCGGGGCGCAAGCGTACGCCGCCATCCCCATCAGGCGATGCAGGCGCTCGCTGCGGAGGCGCGGAAGACGATGCGCGTTGCAACTCCGACGGTCCGCGACGCGGCGCTCATCGACTCGCTGCAGCGGCTCATCCATTACCAGATTGCCGCCGAGGGCAGCGCAGCCGCGCACGCGAAGGCGCTCGGGCGTGTCGAGGACGCCGGGCGACTCGCGGAATGGGCGGATCGCGACAAGGCGGTCGATGCGGCGCTCACGGAGCTCGCGAAGGGCCTGATCAATCCGCGGGCGGCGGCGCGCGAAGCCGCGGGGACAGGCGCCGCGGCGGGCGCTCGGAGCCAGACCGGCGCGACACCCGCAGGCGGGGCGGGGGCGGCAACCGGGCCGGGAGCGCGGCCACACTAGTTGAGCGGCGCGGGCCGGACTCGCCGCTACGCACGCATTGCGCTGCGCCCGCTCGCGGGTTGCTCGGCGCTGCTCCTGCGCCTCGGCCCTTCGGGCCCGTTTGCTGCGCATCCTGCTCGGCAATCGGACCGGTGCGGGCCTCCGGCCCGCCCGCGCGAGGCATGCCTCGCGCCCTTCTAGGCGTCCAAGATCGCTCCTGGCGATTTTGTGAGCGCGGCTCGCTCTGCGGCCGGGCGCATCCATTTGCCTGGTGTGTCCGCTAGACTTCCTCGAATGGCAGTGCGACCGGTCTTGAAGATGGGCCATCCGCTGCTCCGGCAGGTGGCCGCTCCCGTGAGGGCGTTCGGCGGCGCGGAGCTGCGTGAGCTGATCGCCGACATGGACGAGACGATGCGCGCCCTCTCCGGCGCCGGCCTCGCCGCGCCGCAGATCGGCGTGAGCATGCGCGTCGTCATCTTCGAGCTGCGCGAGAATCCTCGCTATCCGCACGTCAAGCCCGTGCCCTATACCGTCCTCTTGAACCCCGTGCTCACGCCGCTCGGGGAGGAGCAGGACGAGGGCTGGGAGGGATGCCTCTCGGTGCCCGGCATGCGCGGGCTCGTGCCGCGCTACCGGCGACTGCGTTATCACGGATTCACGCCGGAGGGCGCCGTGATCGATCGGACGGTCGAAGGCTTCCATGCGCGGGTCGTGCAGCACGAGGTGGACCACCTCGACGGGATTCTCTATCCGCAGCGCATCCGGGATTTGAGGAGCTTCGGGTTCGAGGACGCGCTCGCGGGGCAGATGAGCCCAATGCCGGATTGAGTCGGGCGCGCGCCGATCGCGAAGAGCGAGGACGGGCGACGGAGCCGCCGGGTGCCGGGCCGCGGCGCGCGCCGTCTCACGCCAGCGAGTGAAACACCCGCTGCACGTCCTCGTCCTGTTCGAGCTTGTCAATGAGTGCGAGCACTTCGGTCGCCTGGCTCTCGGGGAGCTCGACGGGCGCGGTGCAGAGATATTCGTGCTCCGCCGAGAGCGGCGTGATGCCGCGCGCTTCCAGCGCTTCCTGTACACGGCCGAAATCGGCGAAGGCGGACCGGATCACGAGCTGCGGCTCGCCGTGCTCGCCGGCGCTTTCGCCCATCTCCTCGAGGCCGTGGTCGATGAGATAGAGCTCGAGATCGTCCTGATCGATGCCCGCCGGGTCGAGCCGGAACACGCCCATCTTCTTGAACAGGAAGCTGACGCTTCCACTCGTCGCAAGGTTGCCGCCGGCCTTCGTGATGAGATTGCGCACTGCCGCGACGGTGCGGGTGGGATTGTCGGTCGCGGCTTCGACGAGCAGCGCGATGCCGTGCGGAGCGTAGCCTTCGTAGATCACCTCCTGGTAGCTCGCGGCATCACGGCCCGAGGCGCGTTTGATCGCGGCCTCGATCCGATCCTTCGGCATGTTCACCGCGCGGGCGTTCTGGATCTGACGGCGCAGCGCCGGATTGCCCGCCGGGTCGGGGCCGCCTGCCTTGGCGGCCATAGTGATGTCCTTCGCGATGCGGGCGAACTGCTTCGCCATGCGGTTCCACCGCGCGAACATCGTCGCCTTGCGGACTTCGAAGATGCGGCCCATGCGCGAATGGTTGCATGACGGCGGCGCGCGCGCCAGTGCGCGGGTGAGTGGCGCGTCGCGCGGGCCGACGGCGTGCGGCTTAAGCGAGCTGCGCGTTGAGCGACCGCAGCCGCCTGCGCTGCATCTTCAGCCGCCGCTCGATCTCGCGCAGGCGCTGCTGGAAGCGCATCTGCTCCCAGTGCTCGATGGCCGCGCGCTTCTTGTCCTCGAGCCACTGCTCCTTGAGGCGCGTCCATTCGCCGACGGCGGTGACGAAGGCATCGTACTCCTGCGCGATCCGGTGGCGCAGCTGCTCGATGTGCATGCGCGCCCGGCCGGAGGCGGGCATGCGCTCGAGCTCAGCCTGCGCCCGCCGGAATTGCGTCGCGAGCAGCGCGCGTTGGATCTGAAAAGCCGGCGTGCGCTTCAGGCGGCGCGTAAGGCCAACCCATTCCAGGCTCGCGATCAGCCACTTGGTGGGATCCCACTGCCACCAGCGCACTCCATTGCGGTAATCGTGCGCGAAGATGTGATGGAAGTTGTGATAGCCCTCGCCGTGGGTGACGAACGCAAGGATCGGATTGTCGCGCGCGGAGCTCTCGTCGGTGTAGGGGCGGGAGCCCCACATGTGCGCGAGCGAGTTGATGAAGAACGTGAAGTGGTGGCTCAGGACGAGCCGCAACACGCCGGCCAGCAGGAACGTGCCCCATACGTCGCCGAGGAGCCAGCCCGCCGCGAGCGGGATGCCGAAGTTCGTGGCGACCGCGAGCGCCGCGTAGTGTCGGTGCTGGAAGGCGAGCAGCGGATCGCGCTTCAAATCCGCGATGTTGGAGAAGTCCTCGACGCCGCTCGGATAATCGCGCAGCATCCAGCCGATGTGCGAGAACCAGAACCCGCGCCCGGCCGAGTAGGGATCCCGCTCGTCGTCATCCACGTACAGGTGATGGCGGCGATGGCCGCTGCACCAGGCGAGCGCGCTATTCTGCAGCGCCATGGTGCCGAAGATCAAATAGAAGACCTTCAACACGATGTGCGCCTCGTAGGCCCGGTGCGCCCACAGCCGGTGATAGCCCCCGGTGATCGACATTCCGTTGGCCAACAGCAAGAAGCCCGCAAGCGCCCACTCGGCGCCCGTGAAGCCGTGCGTGAGCCCCCGCCACGGAACGAGCACGACCGCGGCGGCGAACGTCAGGGTGAAGATGAGGACGTTGACGAGGATGAGGGGCGGCTTCGGCTCGGCGGAGACGGGCGAGGAGGCGGCGCTGACAGGCTTGGGCATATGTCGCATTACGAAACGGAGCGTCCAACCGTGCAATGGCCGAACGCGTAGCGAGGCGGGAAACATACCACGAACCGTGCGGTTCTCAAGGAGAGATGCGTCGCGAGTCCATTCCCTCAGGCGACGACCTTCAGCACTTCCCATGACCGCTCCTGCGTGTCCCCGCCGACGAGATCGAACACGAGATCGATGTCGTGCAGCTGCTGCTCGAAGCGCTCGGACCGGTAGTCGATCACTTCGTCCGCGCCCTGGGAGCGCACGAAGTCGAAGTCCTCGCGCGAGACGGTGGTCGCGACTCGCGCGCCGCGCGCCTTGGCGAGCTGAATGGCGAAATGCGGGACGCCTCCCGCGCCGCCGTGGATGAGCTCGTGCTGCCCGGCCGTCAGGTGGCCGTGGTCGAACTCGCCCCGCCGGGCCGTGAGCGCGGCAAGCGGCACCGCCGCCGCCTTGCGAAGTTCAAGTGCGCGGGCTTCGGCGCGCAGAGTCCGTCCTTCAGGCAGACATATTCCGCGTACCCGCCGGCGCCACCGCCGTCCAGCATCGCGTAGACGGCATCGCCCTCCTTCCAGCGGGTGACGGCGCTGCCGCAGCGCTCGACCGTGGCCGCGATGTCGCGGCCGAGGATCTTCGGCAGGTGCTGCGCCTTGACGGGCGGGAAGGCGCCGGCGCGGATCTTGTAGTCGATCGGGTTGCAGCTTGCCGCATGGACGCGGACGACTTCCGTTGCGCGCGATCTTCGGCCCGCTGCGAATCAATCCTTCGGCCACACGCGAGTTCCGCAGCCCCCTGCGCAGGCGGTATAGTCGCACTTGCCCCAACCTCAATCCGCCGTTCAGCTCCGAGAGGCCCGTCATGATCACTGTCACCGTGCTCTACCCGAACCAGGAAGGCGCAAAGTTCGACATGGATTACTATCTCGGCCGGCACATTCCGATGGTGAAGAAGCTGCTAGGGCCGGCTCTGAAAGGAGTCGTCGTGGAGCGGGGCCTGAACGGGGGCGCCCCGGGGACCCAGGCTGCGTATGCCGTGCTCTGCCATCTGCGGTTCGATTCGGTGGAGTCGTTCGGGGCCGCGTTCGCGCCCCACGCTGAAAGTATTCAGGCGGACGTGCGCAACTATGCGAGCACCAAGCCCGTGGTGCAGGTGAGCGAGATCAAGCTCTCTTGATTGCGCTTGCGCACGTGAACCCGCTCGCGCGCGCGCTGCGGACCACGGCGCTCGCCGGTCGCACGCTCGTTCCGCTCAGCGCTCTCGCACGACTCGCGCTGGCGGGCGTCGCGCTGACGGGCCTTGCCCTCCTTCCGCCTACGGCTCTGGCTGAACGGGCCTATGTGTCGAACGAGGACGGGCACAGCGTGTCGGTGCTCGATGTCGCGAGCGGCAGGGTGATCGCAACCATTCCCGTCGGCAAGCGCCCGCGGGGCTTGAAGCTGAGCCCGGACGGCTCGCGGCTCTACGTGGCGGTGAGCGGCGTGCCGAAGTGTCCGCCGTCGGTGCCCGATGCGGAGTGCGCAAAGATGAAGCGCGACTTGAACGCCGACGGGATCGCGATGGTCGATACGCACACCTTCAAGCTCGTCGGTCTGTTGAAGGCGGGCTCCGATCCCGAGCAGTTCGATCTGGGAGAGGGTGGGCGCAAGCTCTACGTATCGAACGAGGACACGTCGAGCCTCACCGTGGTGGATATTCCGACGGCGAAGGTCGTCACGCGCATCGCGGTCGGTAGCGCGCCGGAGGGCGTGCGCACCTCCCCGGACGGCGCATGGATCGCCGTCACGAACGAGATGGGCAACTCGGTCTCGATCATCGACGGCCACCTGCTCGAGCTTGCGCACACTGTGCCGGTGGGCGTCAGGCCGCGGGATCTCGCATACACGCCGGATGGGCGTGAGGCCTATGTGACCTGCGAGGTTGCCGGCGCGATCTACCGCTTCGGGATGCCCGCAGGCCAGCCGGTCGGAAAGCTGGTGCAGCTGCGCCGCGGGGATCTCCCGATGGGAATCCTGCTCGACGCTTCGGCTCGCAGGCTCTACGTGAGCACGGGCCGGGGCGGCACGATCGCGGTGATCGGGCTCGAAACGCCGCAGCACGCACGGGTGATCGCCGAGATCCCGGTCGGCGCGCGGCCCTGGGGCATCGCGCTCACGCCGAATCATCGCCTGATCTTCACCGCGAACGGTCCCTCGAACGATGTCAGCATCGTCGACACGGCGACGCTCCGGGTGGTGAAGAAGGTCCCGGTCGGGCGCTCGCCGTGGGGGGTCGTCATCGGACGCTGACATGCCGCCCCGCGCCGATATCGAACCCATTTCGGATGTCGCCGCGCTCGCCGATGCTGACCGGCTCGCCAACGCCAACATCGACGCGCTCCCCGATGTCGATCCGCTCGAGGCCTTTCATCCCGCGGTCACAGCGTGGTTTCGCCGCACCTTCTCCGCGGCGACGCCCGTGCAGGGCCGAGCGTGGCCGGCGATCGCGGCCGGCCGGCACACGTTGATCGCCGCGCCGACGGGCTCCGGCAAGACCTTCGCGGCCTTCCTTGCCGTGCTCGACCGCCTGACGCGCGAAGCGCTCGAACGCGGGCTCGCGGATGCGACGCGCGTGGTGTACGTCTCGCCGCTCAAGGCGCTCTCGAACGACATCCAGAAGAACTTGGCCGCACCGCTCTGCGGCATCCGCGACGCGCTGCGAGAGCTCGGCCTGCCGGACGTGGAGATCCGCACGCTCGTGCGGACCGGCGACACGTCGCAGCGCGAGCGCGCCAGCATGCGCCGCCGGCCGCCGCACATCGTCGTGACGACGCCCGAGTCGCTGTACATCCTACTCGGGTCGGAGTCCGGCCGCCGGATGCTCGCGACGACCGAGACGGTCATCGTCGACGAGATCCACGCGGTGGCAGCGACGAAGCGCGGCGCGCACCTCGCGCTCTCGCTCGAGCGGCTGCAGGCGCTCGCGGCCGCGCCGATCACGCGCATCGGGCTCTCGGCGACGCAAACGCCGATCGAGGAGGTGGCGCGATTTCTCGTAGGCGGAGCGGCGTATGAGCAGCACGAGAACCGCGCTCGCCATGAGGACTGCGCGACGCACGAGTGTCGCACATGGCACGAGGAGGGCGCGCCACGGCCACACGAGATCCGCACTGCACACCACGCGGACTGCACGATCATCGATGCGGGCCATGTCCGACGCCGCGATCTCGACCTCGAGCTGCCGCCGGCGCCGCTCGAAGCGGTGATGTCCGGCGAGGTGTGGGGCCAGCTCTACGACCGGGTGGCCGCGCTCGCGCGCGAGCACCGGTCGACGCTCGTCTTCGTCAATACGCGCCGACTCGCGGAACGGGCGGCGCGGCAGCTCTCCGAGCGGCTCGGCGCTAGGCACGTGATGGCGCACCACGGCAGCCTCGCGAAGGAGCGCCGGCTCGAGGCCGAACAGCGTTTGAAGCGCGGCGAGCTGAAGGCGCTCGTCGCGACGGCCTCTCTCGAGCTTGGTATCGACATCGGGGATGTGGACCTCGTGTGCCAGATCGGCTCGCCCCGAGGGATCAACGCCTTCCTGCAGCGCGTCGGCCGCTCGGGCCACGCCGTGGGCGGCGTGAGCAAGGGCCGGCTCTTTCCGCTGTCGCGCGACGAGCTCGTCGAATGCGCCGCGCTGCTCGATGCGGTGCGGCGCGGCGAGCTGGACCGGCTCTGCGTGCCGCGCGGGGCGCTCGACGTGCTCGCGCAGCAGATCGCGGCGGAAGTCTCTGCGCGCGAGTGGAGCGAGGACGAGCTGTATCGGCTCGTGCGCGCGGCGTACCCGTACCGGTCGCTCGAGCGCCCAGCGTTCGATGAGATCGTGCACATGCTCGCGGAGGGGTTCGGCACGCGGCGGGGCCGGCGGGGGGCGCTCATCCATCGCGACGCGATCCGCCGGCATTTGAAGCCCCGGCGCGGCGCGCGCCTCACTGCGCTCACCTCGGGCGGGGCGATCCCTGACACGGCGGATTACCAGGTCATCCTCGAGCCGGCCGCTCAGCTCGTCGGCACGGTTCACGAGGACTTCGCGGTCGAGAGCCTGGCGGGCGATGTATTCCAGCTCGGCAACATGTCCTATCGGATCCTGCGCGTCGAGCGCGGCGCCGTACGTGTCGCCGATGCGGAGGGCATGCCGCCGACCATTCCGTTCTGGCTGGGCGAGGCGCCGGGCCGCTCGGACGAGCTTTCCGCCGCCGTGGGGCGTCTGCGCCGCGAGATCGAGGTACGGCTGATCGGGGAGACGGCAACCGCGGCGACCGGGGCCCGGGATCGCGATCCGCGCGAATCGGCGCTCGCCTGGCTGCACGAGATCGGCATCGGCGAGCCGGCCGCCTCGCAGCTAGTCGACCATCTCGCGGCGGCGCGTGCGGCGCTCGGGGTCCTGCCGACGCAGGATACGATCGTGCTCGAGCGCTTTTTCGACGAAGCGGGCGGCATGCAGCTCGTCGTGCACTCGCCCTTCGGCAGCCGCGTGAACCGCGCATGGGGACTCACGCTGCGCAAGCGCTTCTGCCGGAAGTTCAACTTCGAGCTGCAAGCCGCAGCGACGGAGGACAGCCTCGTGCTGTCGCTCACGACCGCGCACAGCTTCGAGCTCGGCGAGGTCGCGCGCTATTTGAATTCGCGTACCGTGCGCGATCTGCTCGTCCAGGCGGTCTGCGCGGCGCCGATGTTTGCGACTCGGTGGCGGTGGGTGGCGTCGATCTCGCTCGCGCTGCCGCGCTTTCGCGGCGGCCGCCGCGTGCCGCCGCCCCTTGTTCGCATGAACGCGGAGGATCTTCTCGCCGCGGTGTTCCCGGACCAGGTCGCTTGCGCCGAGAATCTGACCGGCGAGCTCGAGATCCCCGACCATCCGCTCGTGCGGCAAACGCTCGCGGACTGCCTCGAAGAAGCGATGGACATCGAGCGCTTCGAAGCGCTGCTGCGCGGCATCGAGAGCGGCGCCATCCGGGTCGTCGCACGCGATCTGACGGAGCCTTCGCCGCTCGCGCTCGAGGTGCTGTCGGCCCGGCCCTACGCCTACCTCGACGACGCGCCGCTCGAGGAGCGCCGTACTCAGGCGGTGATGAGCCGGCGCTGGCTCGACCCGCAGTCCGCCGCCGACATCGGTCGGCTCGACGCGGAAGCCATCGCCCGCGCGCGGCAGGAAGCCTGGCCCGGGGCGGCGACGGCCGATGAGCTGCACGATGCGCTTCTCTTACTCGGCTTCCTCACGCGGGAGGAAATCGAGCGCCGGCCGCAGTGGGCGCCGTTCATCGAGGAGTTGGCGCACGCGCAGCGGATCGCTCGAGTGGTGATCGACGTGGCGGCCGCGGACGGAGCGAGCTTCGGCCCGGCCGTATCGAGCGATTCCAGGATGTCGAGCCATGCCGCAGCCTCGCCGGTCGAGCTGACGTGCGCGGCCGAGCGCCGCGAGTGGTTTGCCGCGTTGTATCCGGCCGCCGGGTTCACGCCGGCCGTGGCTGCCCTGCCGCCGGAGCGTGCGTGGACGCGCGAGGAGGCGCTCCGGGAGATCGTGCGCGGACGACTGCAGGGCCTCGGCCCGGTGACGTCGGCTCAGCTCGCTGGCTCGCTCGCTGTCGCGCGCAGCGAGATCGATGGGGCTCTCGCCGCGCTCGAGGCGGAGGGATTCGCCCTGCGAGGACGCTTCACGCCCAATGTCGGCGCGGAAGAATGGTGCGAGCGCGGTCTCCTTGCCCGCATTCATCGCTACACGGTGAAGCGGTTGCGGGCGGAGGTGAGCCCGGTCAGCGCGCGCGACTTCCTGTGCTTCCTCGCGGAATGGCAGCACGTCGCCCCCGAGTCCCGGATGCAGGGTTCCGATGCCGTGGCGCACGTGCTCTCGCAGCTCGAAGGCTTCGAGGCACCGGCCGCCGCCTGGGAATCGGAGCTTCTGCCCGCGCGCGTGGCGGATTACGAGCCGAGCTGGCTCGACGGGGAGTGCATGGCCGGGCGGTTCCTCTGGGTGCGGCTCGCGACTCCGGGCGCTCGAGATGCCGCCGGTGCTCGGGCTGCCATCGGTGCTCGGGAAGGCGCCGGTGCTCCGGATGCCGCCGGTGCTCGGAAAGGCCCGCCAGCTGCTCGCAGTGCGGGGCCGGTACGCGCCGCGCCGATCGCGTTCCTGGCGCGCCGCAATGCTCGGTTCTGGACCGCGCTTGCCGGACCGCCTCAGCCCGAGCGTTTGAGCACCAAGGCGGAAGCGGTCCGCGACTTCCTCGCGGCGCACGGCGCCTCCTTCTTCGACGAACTCATCGACGGGGTTCGGCTCATGCCTGCCGAGGCCGAGGAGGCACTCGGCGAGCTCGTCGCGGCGGGGCTCGTCCACTCCGACAGCTTCGCGGGGCTGCGGGCGTTGCTGCTGCCGGCCAGCCGGCGCGTCGGCTCGAAGGGACGCCCGGGGAGGCGTCGCGTGCCCGGCCGGGCACTCTACGGGATGGCCGACTCGGGACGGTGGGCACTCGTCCGCAGGGCGGCGCCAGCCGAGCGGGGCGAGGCCGTGGAACACCTCGTCCGCACGCTCCTGCGTCGCTGGGGCGTCATATTCTGGCGTTTGCTCACGAAGGAGCCGGCGTGGCTTCCGCCCTGGCGGGAGATCTTGACGTGCTGCCGCCGGCTCGAGGCGCGGGGAGAGATCCGGGGCGGGCGCTTCATCGAGGGCTTTCCGGGGGAGCAGTACGCCATGCCGGATGCCGTCGGCCTGCTGCGCGAGGTGCGCCGTGGTCCCGCGAAAGGCCGGCAGCTTGCGATCTCGGCGGCCGATCCGCTCAACCTGCTCGGCATCGCCACTCCGGGCGCGAGGCTGCCCGCGCTCACGGGCAACCGAGTGCTCTACCGCGACGGTGTGCCGGTCGCGACGCTCGCGGCCGGTAAGGTGAACGTCCTCACGAGCCTCACCGCCGCCGACCAATGGGAAGTCCGCACCGCAGTGCTGCGCCGCGGCCAGGCTCGGGAGCAGAGCAAACGAGCCTATCAGCCGGATGCCGGATGACATAAGGCCCGGCTGAAGCGCTTGGGAATTCGCGGGCGTGGCAAGAATCTATTGGGTTCGCGCGGGTCCGACCCGATATAGGCGGTCGCGGGCGGCCGTCATGCGGCGGCGGGACGGGCTCGGCTCGAGCATGTCGAACGGGTGACAAGTTCTTAAGCAGCGTGCGAGCGCGCGGACTGTCACACTGTGGCGGCCCGCCTTGAAGCTCGAGACCCGCTCCGTTCGTCGCTCGCTGGCGACAGCAAGCGGTCTTCGTACCTGAATATTGCTGGCGAGGCTCCGCTCGAGCGCCCGGACGTTTCGAAGCGGCGCATCGGATTGGAAACACTACGAGTGCTCTGGCGTCGATGTCTGATCGGTGCGGCTGTCATCGCGGCGATCTATCTGGCGAATCTGCTCGGCGGGTTCGGCGTGACGTTTGCGCCGTGGCGCCATGCGCCGGCAGGTTCGTCGCCGAGCGTGCTCGTCTCTGCGGGATCTGGCGATCGATCGGCAGTTGCGCCTTCAGCCGGACCGGCGTCGAGCTCTGCCGCGCTTCAAACAGCGCGGGTGTCGCCGGGGCCCATTTCGACGCCCGGTTCCGCGCCCGACTCCGGTCCGGGGAGGGTTGCGCCGGCCGAGCAGCAGGGCAGCGCCACCGGCGCGGCAGCTTCGGCGGCGCCGGCCGCAGGGGTTCTCGACCCGCAAGCGGCGGCGCAGGCGGGTCATCAGGCAGGCGTGGGGCCGACGCCGCGGAGCGCGGCAGCGCAGAGTCCTGCCGGACAGCCCGCCGCGGGCACCGCCGGGCAGGCAGCCCAGGCGCCGCAGAATGCGCCGGCGCAGCAGCCGTTCGGATTTGCCTCGGTCGTGCAGCTCGCGCGCGAGCGCGCGGCGCAGCCCTATCGGAACCGCTCGCCGCCGCTCCCCGACCGGCTGGCGCATCTCACGTACGATCAATATCAGAGCATTCGCTTCCGGCCGCACTTCGCGCTCTGGCGCAATCAGTCGCTGTTCGAGGTGCAGTTCTTCCACCGCGGCTTCAACTTCGACCGGCGCGTGGACATCTCGGAGGTGGTGAACGGGGTCGTGCATCCCATTCACTACAACCGGGCGTGGTTCGACTTCGGGAGGATGACCGAGCTCGCGCGACATCTGCCCGTGAATCTCGGCTTCGCGGGCTTCCGCATCCACTATCCGCTGCAGACGCCGACCTACAAGGACGAGCTGATCGCGTTCCTGGGAGCGTCCTATTTCCGCGTGCTCGGCCGCAACGAGGTCTACGGGCTGTCGGCGCGCGGGCTTGCGATCGACACGGCCTCGACGAGCGGCGAGGAGTTCCCCTGGTTCACGGACTTCTGGCTGGTGAAGCCCACGCAGCCCGAGCAGCGCACGCTCACGATCTATGCGCTGCTCGACAGCCCGAGCGTCGCGGGCGCCTATCAGTTCGTCATCGTGCCGGGCAACATCACGCAGGTTACCGTGAGCTCGCGGCTCTACCCGCGGCGGCGGATCGCCAAGCTCGGCGTGGCGCCGCTCACGTCGATGTTCCTCTACGGCGAGGACCCCTCGGGGCATCGTTTCAAAGATTACCGGCCCGAGGTCCACGACAGCGACGGGCTCATGATGCAGAGGGGCGGCGGGGAATGGCTCTGGCGCCCGCTCATGAATCCGCTCGACCTACAGGTCAACCGATTCATGGATCAGCATCCGCAGGGCTTCGGGCTCTCGCAGCGAGACCGGGACTTCCGCCACTACCTCGACGATCAGGCGCAGTTCCAGCGCCGGCCGAGCTACTGGGTCCAGCCGCTCGGAGACTGGGGCAAGGGCGGAGTGGAGCTCGTCGAGATCCCGACCGACGAGGAGATCCACGACAACATCGACTCGTACTGGGTGCCCTCGCAGCCCGTCGAGCGCGGCAAGCCGCTGCGCTTCGACTATGTGCTGTCGGCGTACATGGGTTCGCCCCTGTGGCCGCCGGGGGGGCGGGCGATTGCGACGCGCACGGGCGACCTCGCGATCGGCGGCGTGCGGCCGGACGATGGATCGCGCCAGGTCATGCTCGACTTCGCGGGCGGCGATCTCGACGGCCTCGATGGGACTCAGCCGCTCAAGGCGAACGTCTCGGCGAACGGTGGCCGGGTGGACCAGATCGTCGTGCAGCGCATTCCCGAGACGGGGTACTGGCGCGTGACGTTCCGCGTCGTGCCGTCGAAGCCGAAGCAGCCGGTCGATCTGAAATGCTATCTGACGCTCTATGGCGAGGCATTGACCGAAACATGGATCTATCAGCTCCCCACGTAAGGATCACGCCATGACGGAACCGCTCTTACAAGGCCGTGCGCGCCGGCGCCGCCGCGCCGCGTTCTTCGGTCTCACCCTGGCCACGAGCGGGCTCGCCACGTTCCTGTTCGAGGACATCCTGAGCGCTAACGGACTCTCGCCGCTCGAGGGGGCGAGCGTCGTGCTGTTCTTCGCGCTGTTCACCTGGATCGCGGGGGCGTTCTGGACGGCGGTCGCCGGCTTCTTGATCCGGCTCGCGGGCCGCGACCCGCGCGTCATCCACTCGGACGAGGCGCAGGGGCTTGCGGTGAAGAGCCGGGTCGCGCTCGTCATGCCCGTGTACAACGAGGACCCGGCCCGCGTGATGGCGGGGCTCGATGCGATCTGGACCTCGTTGATGCAGGAGGCGGACAGGGACGCGTTCGATCTGTTCATCCTCTCCGATACGCGCAAGGACGACATCGCCGCGCAGGAGGAGGCGGCATGGCGCCGCTTCGTCGCCCGCCACGGGGCGGCCGGACGTGTGTTCTATCGGCGGCGCGCCGACAACGCAGGGCGCAAGGCCGGGAACATCGCCGACTTCGTGCGCCGCTGGGGCGGCGCCTACGCACACATGGTGGTGCTCGATGCCGACAGCGTGATGTCAGGCGCGGCGCTCGTCACGCTCGCGCGCCTGATGGATGCGCATCCGGAAGTCGGCATCATCCAGACCGCGCCGCTGCCCGCGGGGCGCGACACGCTATTCGCGCGGATGATCCAGTTCGGCGCGCGCCTCAATGGCCCGATGCTCTCGAGCGGGCTCGCGTTCTGGCAGCTCGGCGAGGCCAACTACTGGGGCCACAATGCAATCCTGAGGGTCGCGGCCTTCGCGAAGCACTGCGGGCTGCCGCACCTGCCCGGCTCTGCGCCGCTCGGGGGGGAGATCCTGAGCCATGATTTCGTCGAGGCGGCGTTCATGCGTCGCGCGGGCTACGAGGTCTGGCTGCTCGCGGATCTCGAGGGCAGCTGGGAGGAAGTACCGTCGAACGTCATCGACTTCGCCGCGCGCGACCGGCGCTGGGCCCAGGGCAACTTGCAGCATCTCGGCGTGCTGCCGATGCGCGGACTGCATTGGTTGAGCCGGGTGCACCTGCTCACGGGCGTGCTCTCGTACGCGACCTCGCCGATCTGGTTCACCGTGCTCGTCTTCTCCTCGATCCTCACGTGCGAGATGGCGCTGCAGGGCCATCAGTACTTCGCGCCCGGCCAGTACACGCTCTTCCCGATCTGGCCCGAGTACCGGGAGGGCGAGATCGAAATCCTGCTCACCGGAACGGTCATCATCCTCTTCCTGCCGAAGCTCCTCGGCACGATCCTGGCGTGCGTGAGCTCGAAGCTGCGGCGTGGCTTCGGCGGCGCGCTGCGCCTCGCCGTGAGCCTCGTCCTCGAGCAGCTGTTCAGCGTGCTGCTCGCGCCGCCGATGATGGTGTTCCACTCGACGTTCGTGGTGACGACGCTCGCCGGCAAGCCGGTCGCCTGGAACGCGCAGGAGCGCGGCGATCGCGGCATTGGCCTCGGCGAGGCGCTGTGGCGGCACAAGTGGCACATCCTGCTCGGCCTCGTCTGGGGCGCGGCGATCCTCGTCATGGCGCCGCACTTCATCTGGTGGATGATGCCGGTGGTGGTGGGGCTCATCCTGTCCGCTCCGCTCACGGCGCTCACGAGCCGGGCGAGCCTCGGCCGATGGCTGCGCCGCTGGGGATTGCTCCTTACGCCGGAGGAGGTCTCCCCGCCGCCGGAGCTCGCCCAGCTGCAGCAGGCCTGCGCCGCGGCGGCTGCGGCGCGCGTAGGCAGTCCTGGCGGCCCGCTCATGGGATCAGCGGCGAGGGAGGTTCCGGCCCTCCCGGCGGCGCCGGCGCCGCTCGTCATGGAAGCTGCACCGCCTGTCTACATCGGCACGCGCAGCCCGCTCAGCCGTCTCGCGCGGATGGCCGCGGGCGCATGGGATGCGGCCGTGCGGCGCGAGGAGCCGCTGAGCCGCTAGGCTGCCGGGGCGCCAGGGCGCAGTCTCCGTTCGGCGACAGTGCCGGGCGATGGCATAGCCGTTGCTGCCTCTCTCGTACCGCACAGCGATGCGTACAGGGAGGCGATATGCGGCAGAGTCTCAACTGGCTCGCGACTCACGGTCGGCGATCAGGATCGCGGGACTCGCCGCGGCCATCGCTCTGGGGCTCGGGGGGTGGGGCGGGAGCGGCCGCGCACCGAACTCGCCGTCGGTCCTCGGCGCGCTCACGTTCTCGACGAACGAGAACGTCCCGCTCTCGGGACAGCTCTCCGCGAGCGACCCGGACGGCGATACGCTCACCTTCTCGAAGACTGCCGGCCCGGCACACGGCGCCGTCACGAGCTTTACGCCGGCGGGCGCTTTCGTCTATCACCCTGCGGCAAACTTTACCGGTGCCGATGCCTTCACCATCCAGGCGCAGGATTCGGCCGGAAACGTCATCCCCGGCATGGTCTCGATCACCGTGCGGGTCGATCAGCCGCCCGCCGCTGGCAATCTCGTGCAGCGGGCCGACGGGGCCGCGCTCGCGAGCCTCGACGTGCTCGCCAAGGCTCAGGATCCCGACGGTGATCCGCTCACCGTGTCGATCGAGCAACCGCCTCTCGTCGGCAACGCAACCGTCAATGCCGACGGCAGTATCGCGCTCCCGGGTCTGTCGGCAGGATTCAAAGGGCTCACGCGCTTCGAGTATCGCGTGATGGACCCGAGCGGCGCGTATGCGGTGGGGACGGCCGCCATCTTCATCGGCGCCGACCCCTTCCGCGTCGCATTCGCGGGCGACGTACTCGCATCGGGCGCGCCGAACGGCGGGGACCGCGCGCTCTACACGGCTGCGCTCGCCGATCCGGGCGCGAGCGCGTAAGTATCGGCGCCGAACGGCCCCGGCGATGACGTGCAGGTCTGCGCGGTTGCGCCGGATCAGTCGCGAATCCTCCTTGAGGCCGTCCGCGGCGGCGCGCTCGGACTCTACTTCGTGGACCCGCGGCGCCTGCACGCAGATCTACGAGGCGACCGGGTTGAACGCTCAACTCGTCGGGACCGGCATCGGTGGGCTCTATGATTCGACGGGCAACATCGTGCTGCTGGTGCAGTATCCCCTCTCCGGCGGCGCGCCATCGAGCTTGCCGGTGCTCGCCGTCTCCACCCGCGGGGCCTGCGGCGCGACGCAGCAGCTCGGAACGGCAGGGATGGCGGCGGCGTACTACGATACGAGCGGCTTCGATCGCGCGGTGGTGTTGATAGGCGAGAGTCCCCCGATGGGGACCGCGCCGGCGAGTGTCCGGCTCGCGCTGGTCAATGCGCTCGCCGGGAATCAGCTGCTGTATCTCGCGGATTTCAACACGCCGCTCGACCTTACGTCGGCCGAGTCGCGCGTGGTGACGTACTGAGGGGGGGCGCCTCATTGGCGGGCGCCGCGGACTGCCGATCGCGGGCGGAAACGGGGCGGCGGCGCGATCCGTCGCGCGCGCCGCCGTATGGGTGCGTCTCGGCTGGGCTGTTACTTGCCGATCTGGCGGCTGACCTGATTCTCCTGCTGGTTCAGCGCGCGCTGCTCGGCCTTGGTGATGTGGCCGCCGTTCGTGCGCGCCATCGCACGCTCCTCCTGGCGGATCGCGTGGTCCTCGCGATGCAGCTGGGCGGCCTGAGCCTTCGTGATCTCGCCTTCCTTGCGCTCCTGGCGAATGCGCCGGTTCTGATTGGCGAGGCGATTGTTCACTTCCTCGCGGCGCGGATGATGCTTCTGCCACGCCGTATCGGCGAACGAAGTGGTCGCGAGACCGGTGAGGGACAGGGTGACCGCGGCGATGGTCAGGAACTTGCGGGTGGGCTTCAACATGCGAGCTCTCCTTCAGATAAGGTGCCGGACAAGGTGCGACGAGGTGATGAGACGGATCATTTCGGGGCGATATTCCAGCCGAAAGTCCGGCTCTCCTGGCGTTGACAACGTCGCATGCGCGCAAGTGCGTACAATTCTTACGAAGCTTTAATCGGCGGCTGAGACCCCCGTCCCAGGCTCGGGCGGCAGTGTGATCTGCGTCACAGCGGCAGGCGAGCTAGCTGCCGCCCCCGCGATCAGGGGCGCTCATTGAGCCTGCAGCTCTTGCAACCAGGGTGCCATGAACGGGTCCTCGAGCCGCCAGGTGTGGCCGGCGCGGGAGAAGTCCTGGCGGAGGAAGTGGCGCGCTTCGAGCAGCTGCAGCGCGCGTTGCATGGTCGTGCGCGGAATCCCGTGCCGGCGGGAGACTTCGGCGAGCTGCAACTTACCCTTCTCCTCGATGACGATCTTGAACGTGCGCTTCTGAGCCAGCGTGAGGGACAACCATCGCTGTAGATAGCCTTCGTGCAAGATCGAGAGCAGGTGACGCAGAATCTCATCGACGGTCTCGCCGGTGAGATGGCGGGTCGCGCCGTCGCGGAGATGGTCCCAGCAGCGGCTCGCAAGCTGCTGCACGTTGTACGGAACGTCCTCGCTGAGGTCGAGTATCCTCACGATCGCCGCGTCGTCCACGCGCGCACCCGTCGATTCGAGACCACGCCGCAGGAACGGGATGAAGCTTTCTCGCGGAATCGGGCGCAGATAGAGCGGATCGCCCAGCTGCCAGAAGGCGCGCGCTGCGCTCGTGATCATCTCGGTCATCATCCGGGTACCGGAGCCAGCGAAGACATAGCCAACATGGCCATGCGTCTGCACGACGGCCCGGATCTGCCGCTCCGCCTTCTCGCCTGCATATGCGACCACCTGCTGGAACTCATCAAATACGACGAGCGCCCGTCTGCCATCTTCCTCGGCAAGCCGTTCGATGCCGTTCAGGACGTCCGTCAACCGCGCGATTTCCGTGCGAGGAGTCGTCGAGCCAGACAGGCTGACTCTGATCGTTCCGTCGGTCGGGTCGATCGTCAGCACGGGCTTCAACGAGGCAAAGAACCTTCTCGCGATGATCTGCGCGCGCTCGAGAGCGGAGGAATACTTGCGGACGGCTCCGGCGAGCAGCGCTGCGGCGAAGAGCCCGACGTTCTCGTAGGCTTCGGCATCGTAGCGGAGGACGACGATACGCCGGCGATCGAGCTCGCCTTCGGCAGCCTTCAGGATCGATGTCTTGCCGAAGCGCCGGGGACCGATGAGAAAGAGCGCCCCGCTGGTTTCGGCGATCCGCAGGACGCGTTGCAGCTCGTCGTCACGGTCGACCAGGACGTCGGCCGCCCGGCCATAGCGGAATGGATTGTGCTCGTGCATGTTCCGGCTTTCGGTGCATGCTTTTGAGCGTGCCGCAAGTTGCGGCAGATCGGTATGGTGAGATCATACGTTTAAAGTAGGGGCTATGAGAAGATTTGACATGCCGCAATTTGCGGCACGCCACTTGCGGCATCGTGGCGTGCGGGCCCTGGAGCCCTGGCGGGACGGCTGCGTCGGGGTCTACGAACCATGACCCGTCTGCGGCGCCTATCGGTCCTCGATCAATCGCCCGTCTCCTCGGGCTCGACGCCGGCTGATGCGCTGCGGCACAGCATCGAGCTCGCGCGGCTCTGCGACCGCCTCGGGTACGCGCGCTACTGGATCGCGGAGCACCACGCCACGCAGACGCTCGCGAGCCCGGCGCCGGAGATCCTGATCGCCCGCCTCGGCGCGGAGACGCAACGCATTCGCGTCGGCTCGGGCGGGGTAATGCTGCCTCACTACAGCCCGCTCAAGGTCGCCGAGCAGTTCCGCATGCTGCACGCGCTCTACCCGGACCGGATCGATCTCGGCATCGGCCGGGCACCGGGCGGCAGCCCGCTCGAAACGTTCGCGCTGCGGCGCGAGCGCGTGGATACGCCGCTGCCCGATGACTTCCCTGACCAGCTCGTCGAGCTGCTCGGTTTTCTCCACCGGGAATTCGCGCCTCGGCATCCGTTCAGCCGCATCCAGGTCTCCCCTGACATGCCGGGTGCGCCGGCCGTCTGGCTCCTCGGCTCGAGCTCGTGGAGCGCACGGGCTGCAGCGCAGCTCGGGCTGCCGTATGCGTTCGCGCATTTCATCGCGCCGGAACCCACGCGCGCGGCGATCGAGCACTATCTCGGATGCTTCCAGCCGTCGCGCTATCTTGCCGAGCCGCGCGCGATCGTCGCGCTCGGGGCAATCTGCGCGGAGACGGACGCGGAGGCGAACCGGCTCGGCGCGAGCGTGCGGCTGATGGGCAGACGCCTGCGGCAGGGGGATCTGCGGCCGGTGCCGACGGTCGAAGAAGCCGAGCGGGAACTCGCAGCCCCCGACCCTTCCCCCCGCTCCGACGGGAGCGAATGGCCGCGGCACGTGTTCGGCTCGCCGGCGACCGTCCGCGCCAAGCTCGAGGAGATGGCCGATGCATTGCAGGTGGAGGAGCTGATGATCGTGACGATCGTGCACGATCATGCGGCGCGCTCGAGATCGTACGAGCTGCTGGCGGAGGCGTTCGCGTTGTCGTGAGCGGGAAGGCGAGACACGGGTGCCGGGAGCGGGACGTGCGGGCCCGGGAACGCGGGGATCGAGTTGCGCACGGGACGATTGCCGCGCGCTGCCGCGCGAGCACACGGCCGAGCTCGTCGTGCCGAGCGACCGGATAGTGCTAGACTTCTCGCTCCGATGAGGGGGAGAACGTCATGCGTGCTGCTTCCGTTTGGATGACCGCGGCGCTCGCCGCCGTGCTGGCCTTTGCCGCGTCAACGGTGCGCGTGCAGGCCGCGCCGAAGATTCCGAGCTACATCGCCGCCGCCGTCGCGGACTCCGGCAGACCGGCCGCCGACAAGCAGCGCGATGCGCTGCGCAAGCCCGCCGAGACGCTGGCGTTTGCAGGCGTGAAGCCAGGCGACAAGGTGGCCGAGCTCATTCCGGCGGCGGGCTACTTCACGCGCATGCTGAGCAAGGTCGTCGGCTCCTCCGGACACGTGTACATGCTCACGCCGCCGCCGCCGAAGAGTCCCCGTCCCGGCATGCGCGACATGACTGCGATGGCGAATGCGATCGCGCAGAACCCCGAGTACTCGAACGTCTCGGGGGTCTCGCTCGCGCAGCCCGGGCCGGGATTCGGGCTGCCGGAGCCGGTCGACCTCTTCTGGACCACTCAGAACTATCATGACCTGCACAATTTCCCGGGAACCGACATCGCGGCTTTCAACAAACGGGTCTTCGAGGCGCTGAAGCCGGGCGGGATCTACTTCATCGTCGATCACGCCGCGGCGCCGGGAACCGGTGCGAGCGAGACGCGCACGCTGCATCGCATCGACCCGGAGCAGGTGAAGAAGGAAGTCGAGGCCGCGGGCTTCGAGTTCGTCGGCGAGAGCAGCGTCCTGCGCAATCCTCAGGACCCCCACACGAAGATCGTGTTCGACCCGTCGATCCGCGGGCACACGGATCAGTTCATGTTCAAATTCAGGAAGCCGCGGTAGCGGGGAGCGCGGGCAATCGGTCCGTGCCGGAGCGGAATCGCAGCCGGGCTCGAAGGTCCTCAGCCTCCTGCGGCGCGGATCCGGCGCATCGGACGATTTTCCAACGCTCTCACGCGCTCTCCGGCGTGAACCCGAACACGCGCCCGTAGAAGGCGAGCTCGGCTTCGAGCGTTCGCACGATGCTCTCGGCCTTGCGGAAGCCGTGCTGCTCGCCTTCGAGCTCCATGTAGACGACCGGGACGCCTTTGCGCTCTAGTGCGGCGACGATCGCGCGCGACTGGCTCGGCGGCACGACGGTGTCCTCTGCGCCCTGGAACACGATGAGCGGCGCATGGAAGGATTCGAGGTGATGGAGGGGAGCGCGCGCCTCGTAGATCGGCTTACCCTCGGGCAGCGGAGCGACGAGGCGATCGAGGTAGCGGCTCTCGAACTTGTGCGTGTCGCGCGCGAGCGCTTCGAGATCGCTCACGCCGTAATAGTCGGCTCCCGCCCGGAACACGTCGTGGAAGGCGAGCGCGGCCAGCACCGTGAATCCGCCCGCGCTTCCCCCGCGGATCGCCGTTCGCGCACCGTCCACCCGGCCGGTCGCGATCAAGTATTTGACGCCCGCCACGACATCGGCGACATCGACGACGCCCCAGTTCCCATTGAGACGTTCCCGATACACGCGGCCGTAGCCGCTGCTGCCGCCGTAGTTCACGTCGAGCACCGCGAACCCGCGGGTGGTCCAAAACTGCGTGCCGAGATTGAGCTGCGGAGCGGAATGGCCGGTCGGGCCGCCGTGCGCCTTCACCACGAGCGGAGGCTTCTCGCCCTCGAGCGGGAGGAAGTCGGGATTCGTGGGCGGGTAGTAGAACGCGTGCGCCGTGCGCCCGCCGATGCTGGGATATTCGACCGGCTCGGCACGGGAAACGTAGGGACCCGGCACTTTCAACGTGCCTGGCGCGCGCAGGATGCGGTGCTCGCCCGTCGCGAGATCGATTGCGACGACGGCGGGCTCCTCCGTGGAGGAGGCTGCGATGGCGACAACGGTCGCCCGATCGAGCATCTGAACGTTTGAAAACGCAACGAACGGGAGGTCGAGGAATTGAGGCGCGTGGGTTGCGGGCGCCCCCTGGGCGGCGCCGGGCTTGGACCGCGAGTCCTGCGCGGCTGAGGCTCGGGCCGATGCGCCGAGCGCGCGCGAGCGATCGAGCGCCACCACGGCGAGCCGGTCCTGCGCGTTGCGCGTGCAGCGGAAGACCGCGCGCCCATCGCCGGTGAGCGTATAGCTCGACTCGCCGAGCGTCCACAGCGGGCCGCCGATCTCCGCTTCGAGGATCACCACCGCCTCGACGCGACCATCGCGATATCGATAGAGATTCCACCAGCCGGTTCGGTCGGAGACGAAGTACAGCGTGCCGTCGGCGTCCCAGCGCGGCTCGAGGACGGCCTCTCCGGGGCCGCCGGCGATCGGCGTCGGTTCGCGAATGCCGTGAGCGGCAAGCTCGGCAACGTAGAGCCTGGTCGCGTCCCACGGCATGTCGGGGTGATTCCATGCGATCCAGGCGAGCCGCTGTCCGTCCGCGCTCACGCGCGGATACGCGACGAAATCGCTGTCGGCGAACAGCACCGTACCCGCGTCCGCAGCGCTCGCGGTACTGGGCGCTCCCGCTGTACCAGGGGCACCACGCGCACCCGGCGCGGCACTCGGAGTCCCCGATGCGCTCGGAGCGCTCGCCGGGGCCGCCGCGCCATTCGCGTTCGTGACATCCGTCCCGACTTGGAGCATCACGATCGCATTCTTCGGCTCGCCGCCTCCGGTGTGGTCCTCGCGGACGCAGAACAGGCGCGCGCCGGCGGGATCGAGCTCGAAGTCCGCGTACCGGCAGCCCGGTGGAGTGAGCGGGATCGGCGCACTGCCCGGCCGTTGCACATGAACGCGCTGATCGGTGAAATGACTGAAATAGATCGTGCGATCGCGCCCCACGGTGTAGGGGCGGCCGCCGTATTCGTGGACGCGGGTGCGGGCATTGAAGCCGGCGGGGGTGAGCTCGACGATGGCGCCGAGTGTGCCTAGAGCGGGTGTGCCTAGGCCGGACGCGCCGGCGCCGGCCGCCGGAGCCACGATCACATAGCGTCCACCCTCTTGAGGCCGGCTCTCCACCCAGTACGGCGTTCCGCCGGCGACCTGCACGTCATCGAGCGAGATCGCCGAGCGGGCGAGATCCGCCGCGGAAATCGGCGAGCGCCAGGTGCCGCATGCTGCTCGGCACACCATGTCGAGAACCCTTCAATCGTCCTTCCAATTGTCCTTCAATAGCCGACGGCCTGGCCGGTCTCGTTGCGGAAGTCGCTCGCGCCGAGCCGCTCGCCCGTCTGTTGATCGATCTCGACGCACTCTCCGTCGCCCGCGCCGGCGCGGATGATGTGATACCCCGCGCCCTCGAGCAGCCGGACCGTGTCCGGCGAGAAGCGGTCGCGCTCGAGGAACAGCCGATCGGGCATCCATTGATGATGGAAGCGCGGCGCATCGACGGCCTCCTGGATGTCGAGGCCGTAGTCTTCCACACCGATCAGGATGTTGGCGACGGTCGTCACGATCGTCGGCCCGCCGGGGGAGCCGAGGACCAGCCAGAGCTTGCCGTGCTTGAGGACGATCGTCGGGGTCATCGTCGAGAGCGGACGCTTCCCCGGCGCGACGGCGTTCGCGGCGCCCTGGATCAGGCCGAACATGTTCGGCACGCCGACCTTGGCCGCGAAATCATCCATTTCATTGTTCATGAGGAAGCCCAGCGCGCCGATCGTGACCTTCGAGCCGAAGCGGCCGTTCAACGTGGTCGTGACTGCGACGGCATTGCCGTCGGCATCCACGACGGAGTAATGCGTGGTCTCGTCCGACTCCTTCGCGCGCTGAAGGATCGGATGCTTGGCGGCGTAGTCGAGGAGGTCGGGAAACGTCGCGGGCCGCTCTAGCGATTCATCGGGGCTCGCGCGATGCGGATCGATCGAGCGCCGCCAAGCAGCGGCGTAGCGCTTGTCGAGCAGCTGATCCACGGGCACGCCGACGAAATCGGGATCGCCGAGGAACTGCGCGCGATCGAAAAACACGCGCCGGTACGCCTCCGCGATGAGGTGGATCGCATCCGCGGAGTCGCGGCCGGCCTTCGTGAGGTCGAAGCCTTCCAGTATGTTGAGCGCCTCGATGAGCGCGATGCCGCCCGAGGAGGGCGGAGGTGCGCTGATGACGGCGAGGTCGCGGTAGGTGCCCTGCACGGGCGTCCTGTCCTTCACCTCGTAGCTCGCGAGGTCGCTGGTAGTGATGAGGCCGCCGCCGCGCTGCATGTCCGCAGCGATCTCGCGCGCCATCTCACCGGTATAGAAATCATCGGGCTTCTGAGCGATGCGTTCGAGCGTCCGCGCAAGGATGGGTTGCTTGAAGAGATCGCCTTGTTGCCAGCCCTTGCCATCGTTCTGGAAGATGCGCCGCGACGCGGGGAACTCCGCAAGTCCACGGTCGCTCGTCATCGCGCGGGCTTCTCCCCAGCTCAAGGGATATCCGTCGCGGGCGAGCCGGATGGCCGGGGCCATGACCCGCGCGAGGCCGAGCTTGCCGAAGCGCCGCTCCGCCTCCACGAGCCCCTTGACGGTGCCCGGCACGCCGGAGGCGAGATAGCCGACGCGGCTCAGCGCCGGGATCACGTTGCCCTGCGTATCCTGGTACATCGTAGCGGTCGCCTTGCCCGGCGCCGTCTCGCGGAAATCGAGGAAATGCAGCGCTCCGTCGCGCAGGCGGATCAGCATGAAGCCGCCTCCGCCGAGATTGCCGGCTTCGGGGTAGACGACCGCGAGCGCGAAGCCCGTCGCGACAGCAGCGTCGATGGCATTGCCGCCGGCCCGCATCACCTCGACGCCTGCGTCGGAGGCGAGATCGTGGATGCTCGCGACCATGCCGTGCTCGGCACGGACCGGATGCAGCCCGCCGCCCGCGAAGCAGCAAGGGCCGAAGGCAATGGCGAGTAAGAGCAGGATGATGCGAAACAGCTTCACGATGTTCCCGGGATGGTCTTTGGCGCAGCGCATAGTAGTATAGGGAGCGCACGGATCTCCCGCTCGCCGGGCCGATCTGCGCTCGCCGTACCGGCCTGCGACGGCAAAGAGGTCCCGATGAGCGAGCATCAGGGGGGATGTCGCCGTGAATAAATCATCGGTTCGCCTGCTCCACGGCGCCGCCTTTGCCTCGCTGCTCGCGGCGGCGGCTCTCGCATCGGCTGCCGGACAGCCCAATTCTTCCGCGGCGCTCGCGGGCGGCCAGAGCGAGGCGACCGACACGTCCGCCGGCGCCGCTCTCGAGTCGGTTCCCGGAGACGTGGAGAACGCGGTCGTGAAGGTCTTCGCGACCATGCGCTACCCCGATCCGTTCCGGCCGTGGACCAAGCAGACGCCTAGCGACGTGACGGCCTCCGGCGTCGTCATCGAGGGCAACCGCATCCTCACGAACGCGCACGCCGTGCTCTACGCGAGCGACATTCAGGTGCAAGCGACGAAGGAGGGCGACAAGGTCTCCGCGTCGGTCACCGCGATCGCGCCTGCCATCGACCTCGCGCTGCTCAAGCTCGACGACCCGTCGTTCTTCGCCAAGCACGCGCCGGTGCCGCGCGCCAGCATCCTGCCGCAGATCAAAGACCCGGTGCTCGTGTACGGCTTCCCAGTGGGCGGGAACTCGTTATCGATCACGAAGGGGATCGTCTCCCGCATCGAGTTCGTGCCCTACAGCTTCGATACCTCGGGGTTGCGCATTCAGATCGACGCCGCGATCAATCCCGGCAACAGCGGTGGCCCGGCCATTGCGGGCGGCAAGATGATCGGGCTCGCCTTCAGCCGTCTCGGCGGCGACACGCAGAACATCGGCTACATCATCCCGAGCGAGGAAATCGAGCTGTTTCTGAAGGACATCGCCGACGGACGCTATGACGGCAAGCCGAGCCTGTACGATGAGCTGCAGACGCTCGAGAATCCGGCGCTGCGGAGTTATTTGAAGCTCGACAAGTCGGTCACCGGCATCGTGGTGCACCGTCCGTTCCGCGGTGATGCCTCGTATCCGTTGAAGGAATGGGACGTCATCACTCGCATCGGGGAGACGCCGATCGACGATCAGGGCATGGTCAGCATCAACGGGAATGTGCGCTTGAGCTTCGCCTACCTGCTGCAGAAGGTGGCGCGCGATGGAAAGGCGCCTCTCACGATCGTTCGTGGCGGCCGGACGATGCAGGTGGAGCTTCCAGTTCTCGAGCACCGCCCGATGTTGATCCCGGATCTGCACGGAGAGTATCCGTCCTACTTCATCTACGGTCCGCTCGCTTTCTCGAGAGCGACGGCGCTGTTCATGGCCGCGTTCAACAACAACGCCCAGGTCTTCAACGCGCTCTCGTTCACGGGCAGTCCGCTCATCACCCGGCGCCTCGATCCGCCGGACGCGGACCGCCAGGAGCTCGTCGTCATCTCCTCGCCGTTCTTCCCGAACAAGCTCGCGGAGGGTTATTTCAATCACGCAGGGGCGGTCGTCTATTCCGTCAACGGCACGCCCGTGCGCAGCCTCGCGCACCTCGTCTCGCTGCTCAAGGAGCTCAAGAGCGACTATGTCGTGATAGAGCTCGACGGCCGCGGCGGGGAAGGGCTCGTGTTCCCGCGCGCCGCGATGCAGGCGGCGACCGATCAGATTCTCACGGACAACGGCGTGCGCGCCCAGGGCTCGCCCGACATGCTGGCCGTGTGGGAAGGGCGCGCGGCCCGATAGCGGGGGCGACATCGGCTGCGCAGGATCGATATCGGCTGCGCGGGATCGGCACCGACCCGCTGGCCGCCGTCAGCGAACGTCTTCGCCGCGCGCGCATGCGGCGATGATCTCGTGCAACTGGCGCACGCCGTCCGTGAGCGCTGCGGGACCGGGCTGCAAGATGTCGCAGGATTTGATTTCGTGCAGGCGGCCGTCGCGGACCGCGGGCATGGCGTCCCAGCCGGGGCGGGCGCGGACCTTCTCGGGATTGAATCGCTTGCCGCACCAGGAGGCGATCAGCACGTCCGGCGCGCGGCGCACGACTTCCATCGGGTCTGCGATGATGCGGTGCTTCGCCAAGCGCTGCGAGGCGAGCTCGGCGAAGCAGTCCTCCCCGCCCGCGATGCCGATGAGCTCCGAGACCCAGCGAATCCCCGAGATGAGCGGGTCATCCCACTCCTCGAAATACACCCGCGGCCGCCGCGGCAGGCGCGCTGCCGCCTCGCGGATCGCATCGAGCCCGGCTTCGAGCTGCGCGGCGAGCGCTTCGGCGCGCGGCTGAACGCCGATCATGCCGCCGAGCAGGCGGATCGACGCGAGGATTTCCGCGACGCTGCGTTGGTTGAAGACGTGCACATCGATGCCGGCGCGGATCAGCGTGGCGGCGATGTCGGCTTGCAGGTCCGAGAAGCAGAGCACGAGATCGGGCTCGAGCTCGATGATGCGGTCGATCTTCGCACTCGTGAACGCCGAGACTTTCGGCTTCTCCTTGCGCGCACGCGGCGGCCGCACGGTGAAGCCTGAGATGCCGACGATGCGGTCTTCCTCGCCGAGTCGGTATAGCGTCTCCGTCGTCTCCTCCGTGAGGCATACGATGCGGCGGGGACCGATGCGAGCCGGCGAGGTCATGGGACGGCCTCCCGCTGCCGAGCGTTGCAGATTACCGCTCGCGCGGGCGAGCCCATGCAATCCTTCATGGCGCGAGCAGGGCCGCGAGCGCGCGGGGATTTGAGGGCCAGTAGAAATGAATATACGAGGCGGTGAGGCGCCCGAGGCGGAACACTGCCTCGCCCGGCCCGCCATGCTGCGTTCTGCCGTACGCGGCGGGCGCGAGCGGCGTCGCGAGGCGCGAGTGATGGAAGCTGTGCCCGCGAAGCTCCCCCTGCTCGAACACGACGCTCTGCAGCGCGAGCGCTTGCAGCTGCGGCTGCATCGCCGTCTCGCCGGGCAGCACACCCGCCATCGTGTGAGCGCCGCCCTGCACATCGATGAGCCGTTCGAGGAGCAGCATCATGCCGCCGCATTCAGCGAGGAGAGGTTTGCCGGCGGCTGTATGGGCGCGCAGCGCTTCATGCAGCAGGCGGTTCGCGGACAGGCGCTCGGCGTGCAGCTCGGGATAGCCGCCGGGGAGATAGACCGCATGAGCGTCCGGCGGCGGCGCGTTGCGGAGCGGCGAGAAGAATCGCACCGTCGCGCCGAGCGCGCGCAGCAGATCGAGGTTCGCGGGATAGAGGAACGAGAGCGCTTCGTCGCGAGCGACGGCAATGGTCAGACCGGTGAGCAGGGGCGGGGCGGCGCGTTCCGACTCGGCTGCGAACGACACGGTGGGCAGCTGCTCGAGAGGCAGAGCGGGAGCCAGCGCATCGGCCGCCCGGTCGATCCGTTCGTCGAGATCGGCAATCTCGGCGGCCTGCACGAGGCCGAGGTGGCGGTCGGGTAGGCTCAACGCGGCGTCCTGCGGCACGGCGCCGAGAAAGCGGAGCGGCCTCGCGAGCGGGGACAAGCTCGCTGCGAGCATCGCCGCATGCGCAGCGCCGCCCACCCGGTTCGCGAGCACGCCATGAAATGCGAGATCCGGACGATACTCGCGCAGCCCCAGGGCGATGGCGCCGAACGTCTCGGCCATCGCATTGGCGTCGATGACGACCGCGACCGACACACCGAGCAGCCGCGCCAGCTCGGCGCTCGACGGCTCGCCATCGTGCAGGCCCATGACGCCCTCGATCAGAATCAAATCCGCATCGCGCGCGGCATCGCATAGCAGCTGCTTGCAGTGCGCGAGTCCGCCCATCCACAGATCGAGCTGATAGACCGGATGACCCGAGGCGCGCTCGAGGATCATGGGATCGAGGAAGTCGGGACCGGTCTTGAAGACGCGTGTGCGAAGTCCCTGCCGGCTCGCGAGCCGCGCGAGGCCTGCAGCGATCGTCGTCTTGCCCTGGCCGGAGGCGGGCGCCGAGATGAGCAGAGCCTTGGCGGGGGAAGCGGGCATGCCCTCAGCATTCGTCCGCTGGCGAAGATCAATGCGCCAGCCGCCGGCTGTCGGCGCCGAGATGCACGCCGACGCCGGCGTAGATGACCGCGAGCAGGCCGGTCACGAAGATGCCGTCGAACGTGCCGGCTCCGCCGATGGAGGCGATCGGCGCGCCGAGCCCTTGAATGCGGCCGAGATTGAGCAGGTCGGCGCCAATCAACGTCCCGAGGCTGCCGCAGACATAGGCAAGCGGCGCGGCATAGCGCCGCGAAAGCAGGATCGCGACGACGGCGGTCACGATGGGAGGGATGAATACCGGCTCTGCGATGCCGAGCCCGTGCATCGGCCGCGCGAGCGCGTGACACACGAGCGCCACGATGGCGGTTCCCACGGCGGCGAGGCCGAAAAACCGGTTCTTGGCGATCAAATAGATCGAGAGCAGGATCGGGATCACCGCGCCGCCGACATTCACGGCGATCACCGTCGAGGGCCACTCGCGAACGATCGGCACGACATACGGAACGCCGAAGAAGCTCACCACCGCGGCGCGCTCGACCATGCGCTCGGGCAGATATGCCACGGGGATGTTCACGTAGCTGCCGAGGAGCGCCAGCAGGAGGATCGCGAGCATCGTGCTTGGCGCGAGCCCCATGCTGGCGGAGGTGAACCGCACCACGCCGGCGATGGCGACGTAGGCGGCGATGCCCAGCAGGGCCGCGAGCGCGAGCAGGGCTGGCCAAGCGACCGGGAAGTAATGTAGATCGGACGGTGTCACGGCGGCACAGATTGCGATAGCAAGAAGCGTGGTCCGCGGACCCCCGCAAACCTCGTACGCCAAGCTGGGGATCTCGCTCGCGCGCCGAGCTTGCGCGGCAAGCGGCATTGTATTACTTCTCGAGGCATGCCCAGGTTGACGATCGAGCTAGCGTGGCACAGCGCGAGAGCCCGAGATGCCGAACCTTGAGTCGCCCCGCAGTTAGCTCGAGTGGGATCTGACGACCTGGGATGGCGCGCGGCGCGTGCAACTGCGCAGATGGGCTCGACTGCCACTCGAGCGGATCGTGGCGGCGCTGGGGGAAATGAGCGATCTCAGCGAGCGCCTGAAGTGGCGCAGCCCCAGAGCGATGAATGATCACGCCCGCTGCGGCCGCGCGGCGAGGCCGGCGAGGACCGCCTGGGCGTTCGTCGGGACCCTTGAGCGGCACGGCCGGCGCCGGCAGCGAATCCTGGGGGCTCGTCCGCGCCTGACGGCGCGGAGCGCGCGAGGTTCCGTGCGCAGGGCGCGCGAGGTTCCGTCAGTGCGCGAAAGTCGCGGGGGACGAGACGCCCCGGCTACGGTCCCGTGTTCGCAGGCCGGTTGCCCCGCGGCCGCGGGCCGCGGAAGTCCGACATCAGCAGATGCGTCAGCGTATGCACGTACCGCAGCTTGCCGTGCTGAACGCGGAACAGATGCGTATCTGCTGCGCCGCTGCCGCCGCCCGGTGTGCCGGCTCCGAAACTGCAGAACACCACGACCGATCCGATCGTCGGGTCGACGATGAAGCGCCGGTTCACGATGTTCACCCCGCTCGGGACCCCGACGGCGCACGTATCCTCAGGAGATTGGTGGCCGGTGTGCGCGCCGCCTTCCGTGCGCTCGCAGGGATAGCCCCACGGCACCAGTTCCGTCTTGCCCTCGAGAAACGCATCGAGGTAGGCATTGGCCGCGGAGACCAGCGTCGCGCGCGTGTCGCGCTCCTCGGCGGGAATGGGACCCCAGTTCTCGGTCGTCGCCCACTTCAGGTAAGCATCTGCGTTGAAGAGCCAGTAACCCGTCGTGGTCCAGAGGATGCCGATTTCCGCGATCTTGTCGTGATTGACCCGCAAGCGGGTGCCGAGCACATACGGCTTCGCCCGGTTCGTGACGATCACTTCCGTGAACGTCTGGCAGGTGGCCGGGTCGACGAGGCTGAGATGATGATCGATCTTCATCGGCGTCTTGATCACGCCAGTTTCGATGTTCGCCAGCTTCTCGTTCTCGTAGTAGGCGAGGCCCTTCGCGAGCGGCAGGCCGGAGAGGTCGCCGTGCGTCTGAGCCGCGAGGTACAGGTCGACCGCGTGCTGCAGTCCCTTCTGTGAGCACGACACCTGGGCACGGCTCTCCTGCGCCGCGAGCAGCGCGCCTGTGAGCACGATCGCCGCGAGGGTGAAGGGCTTCATCGCAATCCTCTCGAGCCGGCGAGATTGCCGCCCGGTGGATTATAGCGTTGAACCGGCCGCGGCTCAGCAGGCGCGCCGAGCGCGGACCGCGTGACAGGATTACCCGGACGTGGAGCGGTGAATGAACAGACCCGCCGCGGCCGCGCGGCGAGGCGTGGGCGGCGGGTCAGTGCGTGGCGGCGCGTCAGTGGGAAGGCGGCGCGTCAGCGGGGGCGCCGCCGTCGCTTCCGCGGTTGGGGCCGGCTCCGCCCGGGACCGCCTTCTGCGGCGCAACGCTCAGCAGCTCCACGTCGAACTTCAGCAGCGAGTTCGGCGGGATCGGCGGAGGTGAGTTGGCGCCGTAGGCGAGCTCCGGCGGGACGTACAGCTCCCACTTCGCGCCCGGCTTCATCAGCACGAGTGCTTCCTGCCAGCCCTTGATCACGCCGTTGACGGGGAACGTCGCGGGCTTGCCGCGCTGATAGGAGCTGTCGAAGACCGTCCCGTCGAGAAGCGTGCCGCGGTAGTTGACGGTGACCTGGTCCGTCGGCTGCGGCGAGGCGCCGCTGCCCGCTTTCAGTACCTTGTACTGCAGCCCGCTCGAAGTCGTCGTGACGCCGGGGCGCTTGGCGTTCGACGCGAGAAAGCGGCGCGCCACGGCCTCGTTCTTCTCCGCGTCGGCGCTGCGGCTCTGTTGAATGAGCGCCTGGACCTTCTGCTCGTCGGCCGCCGACGGATGCGCTCTGCCGCTCACCACGTCCTGCAATCCCCGCGCGACCTCATGGAAGTCGATCGCCTGCTCCTCCAGGCCAAGCTGAGGAAGCCGTGCCCCGAGTAGCAGGCCGAGGCTGTAGCTCGCCTGCGCCTTGACATCACCGGCGTCGGTCGAAGCCGACGCGCCGCTCGGCTTTGCATGCGCATGGGAGTGAGCGGCATGAGCAGGCGCGGTGTTCTCCTGCGCGCCGGCGGCGCCGATCGCGAGACCACTTGCGGCAAGAACGGCGGCTGCGCTCAGGGAAACGCGTGCAATCACTGGGGCACCTCGGAAGGCGGGAAAATGAGCCCGTTAGTGTGGCGGGTTGCGCGGAAGCCTGCTCGGTTTTTTGCGGCCGCGCCGACGCTTCGAGCGCAGAATGCGGCATGCGGATACAGTACGCAAGTACGCACGACCGCGGCTCCTCCGGAGACCTTCTCATGTTCGAACGGCTCGAGCGCTTGCCGGACGATCCCATCCTCGGCCTGATGGCCGCCTGTCGGGCCGATGCGAGCCCGCTGAAGGTCGATCTCGGCGTCGGGGTATACCGCGATGCGCGCGGCGCGACTCCCATTTTCGAAGCCGTTCGCGCCGCCGAGCGCGCCATCGTCGAAGGCCAGCTGAGCAAGTCCTATGTGGCTCCGGCGGGAAATCCGGCCTTCAACCAGGCGATGGAGCGGCTGACGTTCGGCGCCGGCCATCCCGCGTTGGCGGCCGGCCGGGTGCGGACGATTCAGGGCGTCGGCGGCTGCGGCGCGCTGCGGCTCGGCGCCGAGCTGGTCCACGCCGCGGCGCCCCAGGCGGTCATTCACGTGAGCACGCCGACGTGGGCGAACCACGTGCCGCTCCTCAGCGGATGCGGATTGAGGCTCGAGCGCTATCCCTACTACGACTCAACGACCGGCAGCGTCCGCGTCGAGGCGATGCTGAGCGCGCTCGATGCGCTGCCGCCGGGCAGCGTCGTGCTTCTGCACGCCTCCTGCCACAATCCCACCGGCGCCGATCTCACGGAGCGAGACTGGCGCTCGGTGCTGGACCTCGTCAAGCGCAGGCGGCTGCTGCCGTTCATCGACATGGCCTACCAGGGGCTCGGCGCGGGAATCGAGGAGGACGCCTTCGGCATCCGGCTGCTCGCGGCGGAGCTGCCGGAGGCGCTGGTCGCCGTCTCCTGCTCCAAGAATTTCGGTCTCTACCGCGAGCGCGCGGGCGCGCTGCACGTGGTGGTGGAGTCGGCCCAAGGCGCCGAAGCATCGCTGAGCCAGCTCGTGCGCATCGCGCGCCGGCTCTATTCAATGCCGCCGGATCACGGCGCCGCCATCGTGGCCCGGATCCTCTCCGATGAGACGCTGCAGGCGTCGTGGCAGCGCGAGCTCGACGAGATGCGCGGGCGCGTCCTCGAGCTGCGGCGACAGCTGGTGCGCGCGCTCGCCGCGGCGTGCCCGGGCCGGAATTTTGAATTCATCTCAGCGCAGCGCGGCATGTTCAGCTTCCTCGGCATCACGCCGGCGGAAGTGAGGGCGCTGCGCACCGAGCACCACGTCTACATGACGGAGGACAGCCGCATCAACATCGCGGGCTTGCGGAGCGATAACATCGAGCACTTTGCGCGGGCGGTCGCGCGGGTCATTGGTTGACGCGGGTCGTCTGCCGTACGCGCCGGTGCGCGAGTCGAATCCGCCGGCGCCGTAGCGCTGGCTCTGCTCGAACGGCCCGCGGCCGTAGCGGACGCCGCCGTACAGATCGCCGCCGTACTCGTCCTGATCGAGCTCGCCGGTCGTGCCCGCGTGATCGAAGTCGTAATCGCTCGGCCCCTGTCGAGTGGGCCCTGCACGCCGCGTCGGGCCGTGCTCGTCGGCCGGGGTCGGCTTGCCGCGTCGGCGGGGATTGGCGTGCGCGCCGTTTCATGATGGTCGGGTCTACTACTCGCCGGAAGGCTCCGCGACCCCTGTACCCGGGGGCGCCGCGCCCCTGCCGGCAGTTGCAGTGGTGCCCAGCGTGGCCGCGAGCTCCCCCAGCGATTCGATCGGCGGCGAGCAGACGGTGCCGCGGCAGACGTACGCGACGGCTCGCGCGCGGGGCGCTTTCTCGGCGAGCGCAGCGGGCAGGTCGGTGACATGGCTCGCAATCGCGAGCGTCAGTCGCCGTGGCGCATAGATCTTCGCAAGCTCGGCGCGCCATTGCTCGATCTCGGCGGGCTCGCCGCGCAGGATCACGATCTGCGGCGGATTCAGGTACTCCTCGAGCGCGAGAAGCAGCGAGACATGCGAAGTGGGATGGCGCTCGATCGCGCCCCACGCCGCATGGAGGATGCGCTCCGCGGCCTCGAGATACCGCCTCTCGCCGAGCAGGCAGCCCATTCGCTGCAGCACGAGCGCCCCGATGCCGTTCCCGGACGGCGTGGCGTCGTCGCCGAGGGACATCGATCGATGAATGAGCGCCTCATGCTCATCCGAGGTGAAGTAGAGGCCGCCCGATCGACGGTCGAGGAAGTGGTCGAGGACGACCTCGATCAGATCGCGTGCGAAACCAAGATCCTGTGCAGAGAAGCGCACTGTGTTGAGCTCGAGCACGGCGTCGGCAAGGAAGACATAGTCGTCGAGGTACGCTGGAAGCTGCGCCCGGCCGTCGCGGCTCGTGGCGAGCAGGCGTCCGTCCCGCCAGTGCGTCCCGCGGATGAATTGCACTGCGCGCCAGGCGGAGGCGGCGAGGTCTGCGCGGCCGAGCGCGCGGGCCGCGCGCGCCATGCCCCGGATCGCGAGCGCATTCCACGAGGTGAGGATCTTGTCGTCGCGCGCGGGGGGCACGCGGTGGCTGCGGACCGCGCGGAGCTTCGTCCGAGCCGACTCGATCAGCGCCTCGATCTCCTTCGAGGTCTTGCCGAGCCGGGCCGCGATCTCCTCGATCGAAACGAACGTGTGCAGATGCCAGCGCCCCTCGAAGTTCGGCTCGCGATCGAGGCCGAAGCGCGGCGCGAAGGCCGCATATTCCTCCGGCATGAGCGCGCGCTCGACCTCCGAGCGGTCCCAGACGTAGTACTTGCCCTCATGGCCCTCCGAGTCGGCATCGAAGCTCGAGAAGTATCCGCCGTCGGGAGACTGCATTTCGCGCACGATCCACTCGGCGGTCGCGTCCGCGATGTGGCGGTAGAAGGGATCGCCGGTCGCGAGCGCGGCATCGGCGTACACCGCGAGCAGCGAGCCGTTGTCGTAGAGCATCTTCTCGAAGTGGGGGATCATCCAGTAGGGATCGACCGAGTAGCGGCAGAAGCCGCCCGCCAGTTGATCGTTGATCCCGCCTTCGCCCATGCGCCGCAGGGTGAGTGCCGCCATGTGGAGCGCTTGCGGGTCGGCCCCGGCGCGCGCCAGGCGCAGCAGCAGCTCGAGCGTCAGGGGATGCGGGAATTTCGGCGCCCCGCCGAAGCCGCCGAATCGACCATCGAAGCTATCCGCAAGCGCGGCGCGCGCTGCTGCGAGCGGACGGTCGTCGAGCCGCGCCTCGCTCGGCGATGAGACGGCATCGATCTCGTTGAACACCTCCATGAGCGCCGCGCCCTGGCGCTCGATCTCGGCGCGATGGCTCGCGTAGTAGTCGGCGACGCGCGCGAGCACGTCTTTGAAGGCAGGCAAGCCGTAGCGGGCGGCCTTCGGGAAGTAGGTGCCGCCGAAGAACGGGCGGCGAGTCTCGGGCGAGAGGAACATCGTGAGCGGCCAGCCTCCCGAGCGGCGCGTGAGGAGGTGCTGGGCTATCTGATAGATTCGATCGATGTCGGGACGCTCCTCGCGATCGACCTTGACGTTGACGAAGCGGTCGTTGAGCAGGCGCGCCGTCTCCTCGTCCTCGAAGCTTTCTGCTTCCATGACGTGACACCAGTGGCAGGACGAATATCCGATGGAGACGAGCACCGGCTTGCCCTCCATGCGAGCCCGGTCGAAGGCTTCCTCGCACCACGGGTACCAGTCGACGGGGTTGTGCGCGTGCTGAAGCAGGTACGGGCTCGTCTCAGAGCTCAGGCGATTGGTGTAGCGCGGGGTGCCGTCAGGATTGAGGTGAGTGATGCTCATGAGATCCCGGCCGGAGCGCGGCCTCGCCGCTCGAGAAGATGACCTGCGCAGGATACATGCCCGTCTCCGGTATAATCACGTCGTGAGCTCCGTTCCTGCCTTCGATCCCCCCGCCGGCGCCCACGATTCAGCGAAACGGCTCAGCCTCAAGCGCGGCGAGGACCGGCGCCTCGCCGCGGGGCATCCGTGGGTGTTCAGCAACGAGGTGGATACGGACCGGACACCGCTTTCGGCGCTCGAGCCGGGAGACCTCGTTTCCGTGGAATCCGACCGCGGGCGGTTCGTCGGCTACGCCTACGCCAACCCGCACGCGCTCATCTGCGCGCGCATCATGAGCCGCGACGCCCGGCGGCCGATCGATGAGTCGCTCATCGCGCACCGGCTCGAGGGGGCGTTGCAGCTGCGCGCCCGGCTGCATTCCGAGCCGTACTACCGGCTCGCCTTCGGAGAGTCCGACGGCTTGCCGGGTCTCGTGCTCGACCGCTACGGCGACCTCGTCGTCGGCCAGATCGCAACGGCGGGAATGGAGGCGCTGAGGCCGCTCGTACAGCAGGCGATCGAGAGGGTCTTGGCGCCGGGTGCGCTTTACTGGAAAAACGATTCGGTCGCCCGCTCGCTCGAGCAGCTGCCGCGGTACGCGGGGGCTGCGTTCGGGGCGGCGCCGGAGGTCGTGGAAGTGCGTGAAGCGGGCACCGTCTTCCGCGCGCCGCTCGCGGGCGGGCAAAAGACCGGCTGGTTCTACGATCAGGCGGCGAATCGTGCGCGCCTTCGAGCTTACCTCGAGCCGGGCGCGCGGGTGCTCGACGCATTCAGCTATGCCGGCGCATGGGCGATCACGGCGCTCCGCGCGGGCGCCGGGTCCGCCGTGTGCGTCGATGCCTCGCAGGATGCGCTCGACTTCGCGCAGCGCAACGCGACCGCGAACGGCGTGGAGCTCGAATGCCTGTGCGACGACGGCTTCGATGCGCTCGAGAGCCTGCTCGGGCGCGGCGCGCGGTTCGACGTGGTGATCCTCGATCCGCCCGCCTTCATCAAGCGCAAGAAGGACATCCCGAAAGGCCGAGCCGCCTATCGCAAGCTGAACCAGCTCGCGTTGGCGCTCGTCGAGCCGGGCGGGCTCCTCGTGTCGTGCTCCTGCTCGTACCACCTCGCGGAGGCGGAACTGCTTGCGGCGGTGCAGGCGGCCGCGCGGCATTGCAGCCGGTTCGTGCAGGTGCTCGAGCTCGGAGGGCAGTCCCCCGATCACCCCGTGCATCCCGCAGTGCCCGAGACGCGCTACCTCAAGGCGCTGTTCTGCCGCGTCACCCGCGAGTGAGCGGCGGAGGCTGAGCCGCGGGGGCAATCGAGGACGCGAACCGCTACACTTTCAACATCATGCTCGTCTATCCGCACATCAATCCGATCGCCTTCCGGTTGGGTCCGATCGCCGTGCACTGGTACGGCATCATGTATCTCATCGGCTTCGCCGCGGCATGGCTCCTCGCGAGGTTCCGCGCTTCGCGGCCGCACTCGACCTGGAAGCCTGTCGATGTGGACGACTTCGTCTTCTACGGCATGCTCGGAGTCATCCTCGGGGGGCGCAGCGGATACGTCCTGTTCTACGGGCTCACGTTCTGGGAGCGCGACCCCTGGTATCCGGTCAAGATTTGGGAGGGGGGGATGTCCTTCCACGGCGGGCTGATCGGGGTGCTCGTAGCGATCTCGATCTTCGCCATCCGCCGCGGGCGGCGCATCTCGGACGTGTTCGACTTCACGGCGCCGCTGCCCGGCATCGGCATCTTCGCGGGCCGCATCGGGAACTTCATCAACGGCGAGCTGTGGGGGAAGCCCACGACGCTGCCCTGGGGATTCAAGGTGGACGGGGTGGTGCGGCATCCCTCCCAGCTCTATGAAGCGCTGCTCGAGGGGCTGCTCCTCTTCGTCGTGCTCTGGATCTACACCTCGAAGCCGCGGCCCCGCCTTGCACCTTCCGGGCTCTTTCTCGTGATCTACGGCTGCTCGCGCTTCCTCGTCGAGCTCGTGCGGGTGCCGGATGCGCAGATCGGCTATCTCGCCGGCGGCTGGCTCACGATGGGGCAGGTGCTCTCGCTGCCGATGATCCTGATCGGCGCGATGCTGCTCGTGTTCGCGTACAGCCGCCGTGTGCCTTCGGGCAACTTCGCGATCGCATGAGAGCGTACCTCGATCTGCTGCGCAAGATTCGCCATCACGGAGTGCGCAAGAGCGACCGCACCGGCACCGGCACGCTTTCGCTGTTCGGGCAGCAGATGCGCTTCGATCTCGCCCAGGGGTTTCCGCTCGTCACGACGAAGCGCGTGCACGTCCGCTCGGTCATCGTCGAGCTGCTGTGGTTCCTGCGCGGCGACACGAACGTCGCGTGGCTCCGCGAGCGCGGCGTCACGATCTGGGACGAATGGGCGGACGAGCGCGGTGAGCTCGGTCCTGTCTACGGCCGCCAATGGCGCGCCTGGCCGGCGCCCGATGGGCGCACGATCGATCAGTTGAGCGATGTCGTGACGCGGCTCAAGCGCGATCCGGACTCGCGCCGATTGGTGGTGAGCGCCTGGAACGTCGGCGAGCTCGAGCGGATGGCGCTCGCGCCCTGCCACGCTCTGTTCCAACTTCATGTGGCGGGCGGAAAGCTCTCGCTGCAGCTCTATCAGCGAAGCGCAGACTTCTTCCTCGGCGTGCCGTTCAACATCGCCTCTTACGCGCTGCTCACGCACATGCTCGCTCAGCAGTGCGGTCTCGCACCCGGCGAGCTGGTCTGGACCGGCGGCGACTGCCACCTCTATCTCAATCATCTCGAGCAGGCGGACGTTCAGCTTGCGCGCGAGCCGTATCCGCTGCCGCGGCTCGAGCTGCGCCGCCGCCCTCCGAGCCTGTTCGACTACGAGTACGAGGACTTCGAGATCGTGGGTTACCGGCATCATCCTCCCATCCCGGCGCCGGTGGCGGTGTAGGTTCATGGCCGTGGGGAGCCGCCGAGGGCCGCTCATCGAGGTGCGCCGCTCGCGCGTGCACGGCCGCGGCGTCTTCGCGCTGCGCCGCATCCGCAAGGGCACGCGGATCATCGAATACTTGGGCGACCGCATCTCGCACCGCGAGGCGGACCGCCGGTACGAGGACCACGACGAACGCGACAACCATACCTTCCTTTTCAGCGTCGATCGCGGCCTCGTCATCGATGCCGGTGTGGGCGGGAACGATGCGCGCTTCATCAACCACTCGTGCGAGCCGAACTGCGAGTCGGTGATCGAGAGGCGCCGTGTGTTCATCGACGCGATCCGCGACATCGAACCGGGCGAGGAGCTGTCGTATGACTATCAGATCGGCCGGGAGCGCGGTGACCCGCCGGACGTCGATGAGATCTATGCGTGCCGGTGCGGAAGCAAGCACTGCCGCGGGACGATGCTCTGGCCGCCGCGGAGGAAGCCGCGCGCCGAAGGTGCGCAGGCCGAGGGGGGCAGCAGGAAGGTGAACAGTCGCCGGACACCGCCGCCGAGCGGCGCGCATGCCGTGGAGCGCAAGCGGCGGCGCGTGGAGGCGCAAGCGGCGGCCCGCCGAGCAGGCCACCGGTCCGTGGCCCGCGGGTCAGCAGCCCGCCGGTTCGCGGGCGGTCGGTCCTGAACCGATGCAGCGAGCCATGGATCACGCCGTCGTGGACACGGAGACCCGCCGTCCGGCGCTCGCGAGCGCCGTTGCCGCCCTGGGCGTGGTCTACGGGGACATCGGGACGAGCCCGCTGTATGCGTTCGAGCAGTCGATCGGCGCGTCGGGGCCGTACCGGCCGGCCGCGGTGCTCGGCATCGTGTCGCTCATCTTCTGGAGCCTCGCGCTCTCGGTGACGCTCAAATACATCGTCGTGATGATGCGCGCCGATAACGAGGGCGAGGGCGGCATTCTTGCGCTGTTTGCGCTCGCGCAGCGCAATCTCCATCAGATAGGCCTGTGGCCGCGCATCGTGGTGAGCCTCGCGCTCGCGGGCACCGCGCTCTTCTTCTGCGATGCGCTGATCACACCGGCGATCTCGGTGCTGAGCGCGATCGAGGGGCTGAAGCTCGTCGATCCCGATTTCTCGCGCGCGGTCGTTCCGGCCACGCTGCTCGTGCTCGTGGCGCTCTACGCGATCCAGAAGCGCGGAACGGCGCGAGTCGGAGGCTGGTTCGGACCGATCATGATCGTATGGTTCCTGGCGCTCGGGATCTCGGGCGCGCTCGGGATTGCCTCGAATCCGGCGGTGCTCGCCGGGGTCAATCCGCGCTATGCCGTGTGGGTGCTCCTCAATTCGCCCGGCTTGTCGCTCGCGATCATCGGCGCGGTGTTCCTCTCGATCACGGGCGGCGAGGCGCTGTACGCGGACATGGGCCACTTCGGCAAATCCCCCGTGCGCGTCGCCTGGTTCGCGCTCGTCTGGCCCGCGCTGCTGCTCAACTACTTCGGGCAGGGCGCGCTGCTGCTCAAAGCCGGCGCCATCGTGAGCCGGCCCATGTACGCGCTCGTCGGGCCGACCTTGCTGCCGTTCATGCTGGCGCTCGCGACCGCAGCGACGGTGATCGCCTCCCAGGCGGTGATCTCCGGGACGTTCTCCGTCGCGAAGCAGGCCATCCAGCTCGACATGCTGCCGCGCATCCGCGTGCTGCAAACCTCGGCGCTCGAGCAGGGTCAGATCTACGTGCCGGTCGTCAACGCGCTGCAGCTCGCCGCGGTGATCGGCTTCGTGCTCGGGTTCGGCTCCTCCGACGCCTTGGGCGGCGCGTACGGCGCTGCCGTCGTCGGCACGATGTTCATCACGACGGTGCTCGGCTCCTTCGTCGCGGCCACGCAGTGGGGTTGGCCGAAGTGGCGCGTCGCGCTGCTGTTCAGCCTGCTGCTCGGCATGGACCTCGTGTTTGTCCTCGGCAACTCGACGAAAGTGGAGTCGGGCGGCTGGGTGCCGCTTGCGCTCGCCGCGGCCGTTTTCACCGTCTTCTCGATCTGGCGCAGCGGACGCCTCGACCTGCGCCATGCGCTCGCGCAAATGGCGGTGCCCCTCGCCAAGCTCTCGCAGGTCATCGACAACGCGGTGCGCGTGCCCGGAACGGGCGTGTACCTCGCGAGCCATCCGGGGTTCATTCCCTCCGCGCTCATCCGCAATCTCGAGCACAACAAGGTGCTGCACGAGCGCTGCCTCATCCTCAACTTCGAGATCCTGCGCACACCGCGCCTCTCCCGCGCGGACCGGGTGCGCGTCAAGGAGCTGTTGCCGGGCGTATATCAGGTGACGGCGTACTTCGGCTTCATGGAAACGCCTGACATGCGCGAGGCGCTGCGCGCGTGTCGCAGCCGTGGACTTCGCGTGTATCTCGAGGACTGCTCGTTCTTCATCGGCGCGCACGTGGTCGTCGCGCGCCCGCGGCCGGGCTGGCAGGGCTTGAAGCGGCGCCTGTTCGCGCGCATGCAGCGCCGCAGCGCGAGCTCCGCGGAGTTCTTCCGCATGCCTGCCAAGGACGTGATGATCCTCAATACCGTGGTCGAGATTTGAAGATCTCTCTCATCGTCGCGGTCGCCGAGAACGGCGTGATCGGGCGGGCTGGGGGGCTGCCTTGGCATCTGCCGGACGATCTGAAGCGGTTCAAAGCGCTCACGATGGGCAAGCGCGTGCTCATGGGGCGCAGGACGTTCGAGTCGATCGGCCGGCCGCTGCCGGGGCGCACGAGCCTCGTGCTCACGCGCTCGGCGGGCTGGGCGCCGCCCGGAGGGGTGATCGTGATGCACTCGGTCGAGGAAGCGATTGCCGCCGCGCGGCAAGGCGGCGCGGGGGAGCTCGCCGTGATCGGCGGCGCGGAAGTGTTCCGGCTCGCGCTGCCGCTCGCGCGCCGCATCGACTTCACGCGCGTGCACGCCGAGGTGAGCGGAGATGTGTACTTTCCGCCCCTCGACCCGCGCGAGTGGCGCGAGACGGAGCGCACGGAGCACCCGGCCGACGCGCGGCATGCGTATGCGATGACGTTCTGTACGCTCGAGCGGGTGTGAGGGGGCGCGGAGGCCGGGGGGTGTCGGGGCGCAGACGCGGGGGTGTAACGGGGAGCGGACGCGGGGCGTGACGGCGAGCGGAAGCGGGCATGGCGGGATGCCGAGGCGGCTCAGCGGGCCGTGCCGGGAATCACGGGCAAGACGATGGCAGAGGCGGTGCCCGGTCCTCGCAAAATGGTGACCGGCTCATTTGAGCCGCCGGAGGGACTCGAGAAGGTGAGCGTCAGGCGGATGCGATGTCCGGCCGGAAAGATGTAGGAGATCGGCAGGAAGGCGAATTCGAGCTCCGTTGGCTTGCCGGGCTCGAGCGGCCGCGCGTCTTTCTCGAGAAACGAATGCCAGGGCAGCCCGAAGTCGTTGTACGGCGCCTTGGCCAATGCGCGGTCGGACGCACGCAGTCGGCCGAACATTTGATAGGAGCGGGTCGAGCCGTCCGGCGCCACATCGTCGAGCCAGGCGAGCACATCGGCATCCCGGGCTTTGGTCGAGATCCATAGCTTCATCACGGGATAGCCCGTGATCTCGACATCTTGGGGCAGCGGCGCCGTCTCGTAGGATCGACCTCCCGGCGCCTCGTGAACGAAGATCGGGTCCGCCTTGGGCGGTGGACTCATGTCCGTCGTGTCTCGGCCGGGGCTCGCCGGAGCGGCGCGGCCCAAGCCGTGCGCGCCGAGGTAGAAGACGGTCTTCACCTCGTTGGGCAACGGCCACGTCGAGGCAGTCCGCCAGGCGCTCTGAGGCGGCGCATTGTAGGTGTAATAGGTGACCGGGGACTCGCTCATCACCCCGTTCTGGATGCCCTTCAGCCAGTAATCGAAGAAACGCCGCTCCTCGGTGACGATGGAGAACCCGGTGTCGAGCCAGACCTCCTGCCAACCGCAGTGTATGGCGGGACCGACGAGCAGCTTCGCCCGCCCCTTGGGCAGATTGCCGAAGATCTCGAAAGCCGCCAGCTTCGTGCCTGCCTCATCCCAGTTGGAGGTGGCATAGACTCCGAAGTCCCCTTCCTTCAGCGCGTCGAGTCGAGTCGACGGACTCGATACGGACCACCATTTGACGCCGCCGAGCTCGGCGGCCCTGCTGTCGCGAAACGGCAAGGTGCTGCCGACGCCAACGTCCGGCGCGTCGACGTTGTTCTTGTGCCCGGCGATCGCCGCTGCGAGCTCCGCAGCTCCTTCGGGGCCATCGACCGGCACGGCGGTCTTGTCGCGCTCCGATGTAGCGGCCTGTGAGGCAGGCATGAAAGGCCGCAGCGTCACTCCGCCGATGACCAGGAACGAATAGGCGTCGAATACCGAGCTCATTGGGAAGATCGCCTTCAATGCAGGCGGCCGGGTGGTCGCGGCCTGCATCTGGCTCCCGCCCTGCGCGGAGCAGCCCCACATGCCGATGCGGCCGTTGCTCCAGGGTTGCTTCGCGAACCACTCGGTCATGTCATAGGCATCGGTGGTGGCCGGCGGAAGGTACTCTCCGAAGTTGTAGACCTCGTTGGCGCCAAAGGATGCATACAGCCCACGGAAATCGACGAGGGCGACGTTGTAGCCGAATTTGACCAGCTGGAGCGCAAAGCCGGGCGCGGCGCTCACGCGAGGTCCGTGGATGTCGCCTCGTCGATTGTAGGGAGTATGCATCCAGACGACGGGCAGCTTCTGCTTCGCGAGCACACCATGAAGCGTCGGCCGAAAGAGATCGACGGCAAGCTTCGTTCCGTCGCGCACCGGGACGTAGAAGGAGGTCCTTTCGTAGCCGTCGTAGATCACGGGCGCATAGCCCGAGTAGTAGCCGGGCGCGGAAATCTTAGGCGCGTCGTTCGAGCGCGCGGCGTGCACGCCGGCGCCCGGCGCCGCCACGCTCAGGGCGGCCACTGAAGCCATCATCTTCAAAGTCGATTTGAACATGGCAGCACCGGCCATATCAGAACCGCTTCTGCAGCTGCACCGAGATCAGGCGCCCGATCGGATTCGCGACGTTCGGATCGAAGCCCCCGCCGCCGTTCGGGCTGATGGGAATGTCCACGTAGGGCGGGTCGGTGTCTGCCAGGTTGAGAATATTCAACGCGAGCTGCAGATCCTTCGTCCAGCGGTCCGGGAACGCCACGCCGAAGTCGTATACCAGATTCAAATCGAGCGTCGTATAGGCGCTCACGGCCTGCGCTGGCGTGGTCTCCGTGTTCGTATAGGCGTTCACGAAGTTGGCGAACACCTGCGCATCCAGTGCGCCGAAGCTCCAGCCGATGTTCCCGCGCAGGCGCAGCGCCGGCGGGAACCCGATGACGTTGCGCTCATTGAACGTCTGGCCCGTCGGCGTGAACCGCACGTCGTACTTCGTGAACCAGCTGCCGGTGAGGCCGACGTTCCACGTGCCCGCGTAATCGGTGGGAAGAACGTAGCTGCCTTGCAGATCGAGCCCGGCGGCGCGCGTGCGTCCGAGATTCTGCTCCGTGCCGTTCACGAAGACGCTCGGGTTCGCGAGAATGGGCCCGAATACCGGCTCCTTCGAGGCGTTCGGCCCGACGCCGAGGATGTATTGATCGATCAGCGCCGTGCAGGCTGCGGAGGGACAGCGGGTGATGAGGGAGCCGAGCTGGTCCGCCTGCTGCAGGATCGTCAGGTCGGACAGATAGCTCGCAATCTGGTTCTTGTAGTCGATATCGAAGAAGTCGACGCCAAGATTCGCACCGCGCCGGGGTTCGTATGTGATGCCGAGAGTGTAGGTTGAGGCCGTCTCGGGCTTCAAGCTCGGGTTCCCTCCGGCGAGCGTGTAGCCGACGGAAGTGCCGGAGGGGGAGAGCGGGTCGGAGTAGGTCTGGACGAACGTGCCCTTCAGCGGCCCGACGAGCTCCGTCAGCAAAGGAGCGCGGAACGAAGTTCCATAGGTGCCGTGAAACGTCACGCCATCGATCGGGCTCCAATCGAGGCCGATCTTCGGGTTGGTGGTCGTCCCAAAGTCGCTGTAGTCCTCGTAGCGCACGGCGACGTCGAGATCGAGGCGCCGCACACCCGGCGCGGCATTCCCGGAGCCGAAGAACGGGAAGAGCGCTTCGGCGTACACGGCTTTGGAATGGCGGTTCAGGTACTGATTCAGCACGAGTTGCTGACCCGGCGGACCGCTCACGAGGCCGGTCTGCAGATCATCGTGGCGCCATTGACCTCCGATCGCCGTGCTCACGTCTCCACCGGGCATGTGAAAGGCCGGTCCGTTCAACTTGAGCTCGACGACTTGCTCGCCGGAGTAGCCGGGCGCGAGGAACTCACTGTCGAAGATATTGGCGAGCACCGCTGAGGGGTTCGCGCCGCCGAAGACATTGAGCGCGGTGGACGGAGCACTGCTCGCGAGCGCCGAGGCGAGACCCGCGTTGTTCGTGCCCTGCGTCGACAAAGACTGATCATGGTCGCGTCCGGCGGTCCCATCGATGCCCAAGGACCATCCCCGGCCGAGCGCAAAATTGAAACCGATGGTGCCCTGATAGTTGGTCGAGAATCCAAACGAGCTGGTCCGAGGTCCGAGATCCGGTCCGAACCAGTAGTCGACCTGCTCGCATTCGGGCGCACCCGGAGCCGGCGAGCACGGCGTGAGCGCCGCGCCGGGAGGGGCCACGAAGTACGCATTCGTGGAGGGCACCTGGAGATTGCCCGATGCCTGTGCTGTGCGGTGCAGGAACGTGCGATGCGCATAAGTCGCATCAGCGTACAACGAGATTCCCTCAGCGATCTGCTGGTCGAAGGTCAGAGCGACGTCGTTGTGTTCGACCTGCGGCAGGATGTCCTCGTACTTCGCCGTGTCACAGAGATTGACGGTGCCCGAAACGAGCTGTCCCGCCGTCGCGGGGGTCACCCCGCCGGCAGGGATAGCGTAGGTCGTCCCGCCCGTCACGATGTTGCCGGGATTGCATTGGGGCGTGTCGTAGTTCCGTCCGCCGCGGTCGGTCTGGTTCGACTCGAAGAAGCTGCGATCCTCGCCGTTCAGCGCTGAGTGATACGAGTTCTCGTATCCCACGCTCAACTGCCCGCTCCCCCAGTCATGCCCGGCCAGCACGCCGATGCGTCTCTCGTGGTACGCGTCGGCCCAGCCGTAGCGCGCCTGAGCCTCGAGCCCTTCGACGTTCCGCCGCAGGATCAGGTTCGCAACGCCGGCGATGGCATCCGAGCCATAGATCGCCGACGATCCATCCGCGACGACATCGACGCGTTGCAGCATGATCGAGGGAAAGGCGTCGGGATCGACGGTCGCTCCCGTCGTTCCCGAGGGCGGCACGCGGTGGCCGTCGAGCAGGGTCAGCGTCGCAAAGGGGCTCAGGCCGCGAATGTTGATCGAATTCACGTAGGTGATGTTTCCGGCCCCGCCCGTCCCTGTGCGCGAGGCCTCCGTGACGCCCAGGTTCATGATCTGCGGCAGGGTCTGCAGCTGCTCGATCACGGTATTGCCGCCCGTCGCCTGAAGCGCTGATTGATCGAGCGTGATCACCGTGGAGCCCACCGGCGCCGAGTTCTTGAGCAGCGTGCCCGTGACGACCACCTCCTGAACCGGCGTGCTCTGCTCTCCGCCGGAGCCGCCGGGGGCCGATGCCGCTTGGCCTGTCGCGCCGGGCTGCTGCTGCGCGAATGCGCCTGCGCCCGGGCCGAGGACGATCAGCAGAAACGCGATCGCTCTGCCGGCCTGACGTCCGGCTCGCCGCTCCTCGCCCTCGTGCCGATGCTGGTGGCTCATCTCCCCCTCCAGATGCGAAGTGGTTTACTTCATATTCTTTTCGCATCTATACACCAGCATCAGTATACATGCAATTAGTTCAGTACATTAACCATTTGTGGATGGCGCGTAGGGCTGGCTCGGGCCCCGAAGGGCCGGTCGCCGCCCGCTGCGGTAATCCGCTGTCCGCCCCGGCGGTAGTCCTCCGTCCGCCGGGCGGCAATCCTCCACCCGCTGCGGCAACAGTCCTCAGCCGCGGGCGGTTGGCGGCGCGCCATTGAGAGCGGGCAACGGAGTTCTGCATAATCGCGGCCGTTGCAGGCGTGGCGGAATCGCAGTGAGTGCCGGAAAGAAGCAGGGGGGACGAGCGAGGCGCAGCGCCGCGCCGCCACGACCGATCGCCGTGGGCATCCTGCCCAATCTCATCGGCTACAACGTCCGGCGCGCGCAGATCGCGCTGTGGCGGGACTTCAGCCGCACCGTGGGGCAGGGCGAGGTGAGGCCGGCGGTGTTCAGCCTGCTGATCCTCGTCGAAGCAAACCCCGGCATCGCGCAGGTGGACCTCGCGAACCAGCTGGACCTCGACAAGGCGGCGATCGTCGCGCTGCTGCACCGGCTGCAGCGGCGCCAATGGGTCACGCGGCGCCGTTCGGTCGAGGACCGGCGGCGGCAGGGTATCTTCCTGACCCCTCGCGGCCAGGACATGGTCAACCGGCTGCGGGAGGAGATGCTCGAGCACGAGAAGCGCTTCGCACGGCTGTTCACGCGCGAGGAGCTGGCGCAGCTCTTTGCCTACCTGCGCCGCATTCACCCCTGAGACGGCGCGCCCCCAGCGTCCGACGCTCCGGTCCGACCGCCCGAGCGGGTGAGCACGATCCGGTCCCCGGCGAGTGCCTCGATTTCGGCCTGCGCGTAGCCGAGCTCCCGCAGGACCACCTCCGTGTGCTCTCCGAGCATCGGCGCGACGCCCTGCACGCCGGGTCCGTCGTGCCCGAACTCGAAGCCGGCATTGACGAACGCGGCCGGGCGCGACGCTTCGCCAACCCTGGCGAGCGTTGGCAGGATCAGAGTGCGTGCGTCGGCACGCAAGGTCTCGCAGACTTCTCCGATGTCGCGCACGAGCCCGCAGGGGACGCCGACCGCGCACAGCTCGCGTTCCCAGTCGGCGCCCGGCCGGGTGGCGAAGATGTCCGCCAGCAGACGCCGGAGCGCCGGCGCATTCTCCGGGTGCGCGCGCGCGACGGGATCACGGAAGCGCGGATCATCGATGAGCTCCGCGCGGCCGAGCACGCTGCACAGCCGGACGAAGTGATTGTTCTGTACCACGCCGAGCGCGAGGCGGCTGCCATCCTGCGCCACGAACGTCGCGGATGTCGGGGAGCCGCTGTAGCCGACATCGCCCGTGCGCGGCAGGGTCTGGCCCGTGACGAGATAGGGGGTCGCGAGCGAGGTCAGCAGCACCACGGAGGCGTCCAGCATGGCGACATCGATGTACTGGCCTTCTCCGAAGCGTTCGCGCTGCAGGAGCGCCGAGAGAATCGCCAGCGCCGCGAGCGTGCCGGTATAGGTGTCGACCACCGGCCACCCGGCCCTGGACGGCGGGTCGTCCGGCTCGCCGTTGGCCGCCATGATGCCGCCCGTCGCCTGGACGATGTTGTCGATTGCAGGGTAGTCACGTCGTGCGCCGTTCTGGCCATATCCGGAAATCGAGCAGTAGATGAGCCGCGGTGAGATTGCCTTGCAGGCGCCGTAGCCGAGACCCAGGCGGTCCATGACGCCCGGACGGAAATTCTCGACGACCACGTCCGACTGCGCGATCAGGCGGCGCGCGATCTCGGCGCCCGCCGCGCTCTTCAAATCGACTGCGAGGGAGCGCTTGCCGACATTGGCGGCGATGAAGGCCGGCGAGAGGCCGTCGTATTCGCGGAACGGCCCGTAGGTCCGCATGGCATCGCCGGCGGGCGACTCGACCTTCACGATCTCGGCGCCCAGCATGCACAGGAAATGCGTGCAGAATGGGCCTGCCATGACGTGGCTGAAGTCGGCGACCTTGAGGCCTGCTAGCGGCTGCGGCATGGGATCCGGGGCGCAATCTGGATGAGGGACGAAACCATTATCTCGCTTCTCGCCGTTCGGCACGTGACGCGGAGGTCCGCGAGCAAGTCTATGGTTGCATCCCGGGCGCCGTTCCGCAATAGTTGATGTTGTAAACTAAATCTGTTTAGTCGAGAATCGCGGGCGGGCGATGGCGGGCGTGGATCTCATCTTCAGCGGCGACCTGGTGCTCGATGAGCCGAATCCGGATCATTGGTTGAGCGGCATCGCGCCGGCGCTCAAAGGCGCGGCGCTCGCGATCGGGCATCTCGAAGTCCCGTACACACGGCGCGGCCGCGAGCTCCCGGGCGACGTCCCGGCGCCGGGCGCCGATCCGGCGCACCTATCCGCGCTCGCGCGCGCAGGGTTCGCGGCCGTGACGCTCGCCGGCAATCACATCGCCGACTGCGGCGCGGAGGGCATCGCCGACACGCTCGATGCGCTCGATCGGCTCGGGATCGCGCACTGCGGAGCGGGGATGACGCTCGACGATGCGCGCCAGCCGGCGCTGCTGTCGGCGGGCGGCATCCGTGTCGCGCTGCTCAGCTACAACTGCGTCGGGCCGGAGAATGGTTGGGCGACACGCGATCGCGCAGGGTGCGCGTATGTGCGGATCGAAGCCGCGGACGGCGGTCCCATCGCGCCGGCCGCCGCGTTGTCGCGCGCCGACGCCGCTTCGCTCGATGCAATGAAAGGCGACATCTCGGCGGCGCGCCGCGCGGCGGACTGTGTCGTGGTCGCTCTGCACAAGGGTATCGTGCACACGCCGGCGAGACTCGCGCCGTATGAGCGTCCGGTCGCGCATGCGGCCGTCGAGGCCGGCGCCGATGTCGTGATCGGACATCACGCGCACATTCTGCGCGGCATCGAGCGCCATCGCGGCAGGCCGATCTTTCACGGGCTCGGCAATGGCTGCGTCGTCACGCGCGCGCTGAGCCCCGACGAGGCTCATCCGGCTCGCGCGGTGTGGGCGCTCGAGCGGCGCCGCCGCTTCGGCTTCGAGCCCGATCCCGCCTACACTCTCGCACCGTTCCACCCGCAGGCGGTGAACGGGATGTTGGCGCGCGTCCGGTTCGAGGCGCCGGGTCGGCTCGAATGCGGATTCGTGCCGGTCCATGTGGAGCCGCCGGGCCGGCCCGTGATTGCCGGCGGCGAGACGGCGGAGCGCATCGTGAGCTACGTGGAGGATATCACGCGGGCTGCAGGGCTGCCTCCGCTCGCGCTGCGCAGGAAGGCAAGCTTTGTCGAGGTGCTGGGTTGATCGGGGCGCGCGTGCGGACGTGACGGCGGATTTGCAGGCTCAAGCGCCCGTGCGCAGCCCGCGCGGTCCGCTGTTCTATATCGGGGCGGCTGCATTGCTCGCCGCCGTGACCGTCGATGCGACGGCGGTGGTCGCGCGCCACATCGGCAGGACGCTCACGGGCTCGATCGAGATCGTGCAGGCTGCGATTCTGATCGCCTCGTCCTCCGCGCTGCTCGCCGCGACGCTGGCCCGGCGCCACGCCACGGTTCACCTGCTCGTCGATCGTCTCGGTCCGCGTATACGGGGCGTCGCGATGCGGTGCAGCCGTGGGCTCTCCGCGCTCTTCTTCGCGCTGCTCGCCGCGGGGGAGATCTGGATCGCGGCGGACCTCTGGAACGGCCACGAGGAGAGCGAGTTGCTGCACATTCCCTATGCGCCGCTGCGTCTCCTCGCCATCGTCGCCGCCCTCGGCGCCGCTGCAATCCTGGGCGCCGAGGGCGCAAGGCGGCGGCCGTGACGCCGACTCCTATCGTCGGGACGCTCGGCATCGTCGTCCTGCTGTTCCTGCTCATCGGCGGCGTGCCGATCGGCGCCGCGCTGGGGCTCGCGGGATTCGGCGGACTGTGCTGGCTCCTTGGGCTCGAGCCCGCGCTCATCAAATCGGGTGTCATCCTCTTCGACACGCTCTCGCGCTATGACCTCGGGGTGCTGCCGCTGTTCCTGCTCATGGCGCATCTGTGCTTCGCCGCGGATGCGAGCCGAGACTTCTTCGATGCGGCCGCGCGATTCGTCGGCCACCGCCGCGGCGGACTCGCGCTGGCATCCGTCGGCGCCTGCGCCGGCTTCGGCGCGGTGAGCGGCTCGAGCCTCGCGACTGCCGCGACCATCGGCCTCGTGGCGCTGCCGGAGATGCGCAAGCGAGGCTATTCCGATGCGCTCGCGACCGGCGCGGTCGCGGCCGGGGGAACGCTGGGCCAGGCGGTGCCGCCTTCGGGCGCGCTGATCGTCTTCGGGATCATCGCCGAGCAGTCGATCGGCAAGCTCTTCACCGCCGCCATCGTGCCGGCACTGATGCAGATGCTGCTGTATTTCTGTGCGATCGCCTTCGTCTGCCGCGCGCGGCCCGCGATGGCGCCCGCCACATCGCGGGCCACCTGGGCCGACCGCCGCCGCGCCTTGTGGCGGATCGGGGATTTCTCGCTGCTGGTTCTGCTCGTGATCGGCGGCATCGCCGCCGGCTGGTTCACACCGTCGGAGGCCGCTTCGGTCGGCTGCGTCGGTGCGCTCGCCCTGTGCGCTTGGCGCGGGAAGCTCACTTGGCGCGCGCTCGGCGATGCGCTCGCGGAGACACTGCGCACGAGCGGAATGATCTACGCCGTGCTCATCGGCGCGCTGATCTTCTCCGTGTTCGTGAGTTTGAGCGGGGTGACCGGAGCGGTCTCGAGCGTGCTTGCGATCGCCGGCGGGAGCCGGGTCTCGACCATGTTCCTCGTTGCCGCAGTGCTTTTGCTGCTCGGCTCGCTGCTCGATGGTCTCGCGCTCATGCTGCTCACCACGCCGATCCTGCTGCCGATCGTGCAGGATCTCGGCCTTTCGCCCATCTGGTTCGGCATCTTCCTGGTGCGCGCTATGGAGGTCGGATTCGTCCATCCGCCGATCGGCATGAATCTCTACGTGATCCAGGGCATCGCGCCGGACGTGCCGCTCGGCCGCATCTTCAAAGGGGTGCTGCCGTTTCTCGCCGCCGACTTCGTCCATCTGCTGCTGCTCATCCTGGTGCCGGCTCTCGCGCTGGCGTTGCCGCAGGCGCTCGGCCAATGACCGCGGTGAGCACCGGCACGGACGCGATGCGGATAGCCGACGCTCTGCTTGCAGATCCGCTCGCGCCGGCGCGTGCTCGGGCTCGAGCCGGGGCCCGGGTGGTCGGTCTCGTCGGCGCCGATGTGCCGGTGGAGCTCGTCACCGCGGCTTCGGCCTATCCTGTGCAGCTGCCTATCTCTTCCGGCGCGCAGACACCGAACGCCGATCGCTATCTCGAGGCAAGCTTCTCGCCCGCCGCGCGGTGGGTGGCCGAGCAGTGGCTCACGGGCGCATATGATTGCCTCGATGCGGTGATCTTTCCGCGCTCGAACGACAGCGCGCAGCGGCTCTACTATTACCTGTGCGAGCTGCAGCGCTGGGGTCTCACCGCAGGTCCGCGCGCGCTGCTGTATGACCTCGCGAAGATCCCGCGCGAGAGCAGCCGGCGGCACACGCTTGCAGCCACGATGCGGCTCGCCGAAGAGCTCGGCGCGCGCCGGCCCGAGATCGCAGAGGCGATCGCTGCGCGTAATCGCCGCCGCGTGCTGCTTAGCGATCTCGGCCGGCTGCGCGAAACCGACGCGCCACCCCCTGGGTCGGAGGTGCAGCGACTGCTGCGGGCGTCGGACCTGGGCGATGCCGAGGCGTTCGATGATGCGCTCGTGGAGTGGCTGCAAGTCCCAAGGGGCCGGCATTCGGGTCCGCGCATCATTCTCGCCGGCAGCGCTCCGCCGGATGAACGGCTCCACGAGGCCGTCGAGCGCGCCGGCGGCTGCATCATCGATGAGCTCGGGGAGCACTCCACGCGCAGGCTGGGCGACCCGATCGTTCTCGAGCAGGATTCGAGCGATCTCTATGACGACCCGCGCGGTATCGCGTGCGATCCGCTCGAGGCGCTGTCGAATCACTACCACGCGCTGCCTTACGGCCCGCGGGCCTTCTTTGATCGCCCCTCGGCTCTCTGCGAGCGTACGGTGCGAGGCCGCGCGGACGGCGTCGTGCTCTGGCTGATCGAAGAGGATGAGGCCTCGGTCTGGGAGGTGCCGGCGATCCGGCAGACGCTGGATGCGAGCCGCGTTCCCCATCTGGTGCTGGCGCGGCGCCGCTGGGATGCGGCGGACGGCGCGCTCGAAGCCGTGAGTGAATTCGTTTCGGGTCTCGCCCCGAAACCCGCTTCGGGAGGCAGCGCATGAATCCGCTCGCCGGGCATCTCGTTCTGGCGCTCGACGAGCGCGAGGAAAGCGCGCTCTCGCGCTTCCTGCGCTCGCTCGGCGCGACTGTCCGAGCCGTCGAGTCGAGCGGGCTCGCGCGCGAGCTCCCCGATGCCTCGTTTCTCATCGATCGAATTGGGCTCGCGCCGCTCGAAGCCCTGGGCTGGTCCCGCGCGCGTATCGAGGCCGCCAATCCCGCGCTGACTCATGTCTCGATCACGCTCTTCGGCAGCGTCGGGCCGCGCGCGGGATGGTCCGGATCGGAACTCGTCGCCTCGGCGATGGGTGGTGTGCTCGGACTGACCGGCACGCCGGACCGTCCGCCGGTCAAGGAAGCGCTGGACGCCTGCGGTTTCCATGCCGACATGGTCGCCGCGGCCGGCGCGATGGCCGCGCACTACGAGCGGGGCGCGAGCGGCCGCGGACAGCACGTCGATATCTCGATCCAGGAGGTCACCTTCAGCCGCAACGTAAACGGCATCCTGGTCTGGCAGTTCGACCGCCGCAAGCTGCACCGCGTAGGCGGCGCGCTCAACTACGGCCGCGCCACGGTCCGCTGCATCTGGCCGCTCGCCGATGGCTGGTGCTTTCACACGCTGATGACCGGCCGCCTCGGCGCGCCGGCGAACCAGGCGCTCAGCGACTGGATCGACGCGGCGGGACTGCGCAATCCGCTCCGCGGCACGGACTGGCTGAGCTACAACCGCTCCACACTCGATCCGGCTGTGCGCGCGGACTGGGAGGAGGCGATCGGCGCATTCTTCCGCACGCGGACGAAGGCGGACATCGCGGGCGAGGGACGGCGCCGCGGCATCAATGCGGCGCCGCTCCACGAGCCGGCCGATGTGCTCGCGGACCCGCATCTTGCCGCGAGAGGGTTCTGGCGCGAGCGCGACGGCATGCGCGTCCCGGGGCGGTTCGTGCGCGTCGTTCCGGGGTCCGAGGGCGAAGCGCCTCACGCTCGATCCGGCAGCGGCCCGGGACCGCTCGCCGGCGTTCGCGTGCTCGATTTCTCGTGGGCGCTGGTGGGATCGATCACGACGAAAACGCTCGGCGATCTCGGGGCGGAGGTGGTGAAGGTCGAGAGCCGGACGCGCCCCTGCCTCTCGCGCATCGATGTCCAGGTCTCGGCTTCCCGGGCCGGGCAGCTCGACGACAAGCCGTGGTTCGCACATTTGAATACTTCAAAACGCAGCCTCGCGCTCGATCTGAAGCGAGCCGAGAGCCGCGAGCTGCTCGAGCCGCTCGTCCGCTGGGCCGACGTGGTGGTCGAGAACTTCTCACCGGGCACGATGGCGAAGCTCGGGCTCGACTTCGAGACTCTGCAGAGGATGCATCCGGGAGTGATCCTGGTCTCCGGCAGCGTCTATGGCCAGACCGGACCCCTTGCGCGCGAGTGGGGCGTGGACGGAACGGGAGCGGCCCTCTCCGGCCGCACCGTGCTGACCGGCTGGCCGGACCGCGATCCGGTCATCCCGGGCGCCGTCCCTTACGGGGATGTGATCGTGCCGTACGTGATGGCGGCCGCCGCAGCGGCTGCGCTCGCGCATCGGCGAACGACGGGGCAGGGCGCTCACCTCGACGCTTCGATGTACGAGATCTGCGTGCAGCAGATGTTCGATGCCATCGTCGAGGCGCAGCAGGGCGGCAGGCCGCAGCGCCGCGGCAATGCCGATCCGCGCATGTTCCATCAGGGCGTCTATCCGGCTGCCGGCGCGGACCGCTGGGTCGCCATCACGTGCGTAACCACCGCGGACTGGCAGCGGCTTCGCGGGCTCGCGGGGCTATCCGAGGCGGCGGACCCCGCGCAGCGCGATGCGCTCATCGCGGCATGGACTGCGGGGCAACCGGGTGCGGCGCTCGCTGCCCGCTTGCAGGCCGCGGGCATCGCGGCGGGCGAGGTGCAGGACATCGAGGACTTGATGGAGCGGGACCCGCAGATCACCGTTCGTGAATCGCTCGTCACGCTTCAACATCCGATGCTGGGATCCTTCGGGCATGTGCGTACGCCGATGACGCTGTCGCGGAGCCGCACTGTCCCGTTCCGCGCGCCGGGCATCGGGGAGCACTCGCGCGAGGTCGCGCGCGAGATCGCGGGCCTGACGGACGAACGCATCGCGGAGCTCGAGCGGCTGGGGGTCTTTCGATGAGCGCCGAGCGCAGCCGCAAGGATCTCGCGTGTACCGCCGATGCGACCGCCTATCAGCGGACGTATGTGGCCGCGCTGAAGCGGCGCGTCGTCGAGAACGGAGAGCCCTACGTGATCGCGCAGGCAGATACGCCGCACGAGCTGTTCCATGCGATGGACATCCCGCTGATCACCAATCAGTGGTGGTCCGCCTACCTCTCGGCGAAGCAGCTCGCGGCGCCGTACTTCGCCGCGCTCGATGCGCTCGGCTATCCGGCGAACAGCTGCCGCTATTGCTCGCTCGGCCTCGCGTGCACGCTCGCAGCGGACGCGGCGACTGCGCCGTGGGGCGGGCTGCCGAGGCCGGCGGTGCTCGTGGCCCGGCTCACGTGCGATTGCATCCAGAAGGTCTTCGCCGAATGGGCGCAGGCGCTCGGCAGCGAATTCTTCGCGCTCGAGGCGCCGGGCTGGACGCACAAGGATCCCGAGTGGTTCCATCATTCACGGCAGGAGTGGGAGGAGGTGTTCGAGCGCGACCGCATCGAGCTGCTGGCCGAGGAGATGCGGCAGCTGATCGCGCTACTCGAGCGCAAGACCGGGCGGCGCTTCGACGAGGCGCGCTTCGAGCATCTGATGGAGCGCATCAACGAGCAGGAAGGCTATATCGATGAAGCCGCGCGTCTCATTGGCGAAGCGCGGCCCTGTCCTGTCGCGATCACCGATCAGATGCCGAACACCATGATCACCCAGTGGCATCGCGGATCGGACTGGGCCGTGGCGCATGCGCGCCGATTCCGCGACGAAGTGGCGGCACGCGTGCGGGCGGGCGCGGCGGTCAGCGCCGATGAGCGCATTCGCTTGATGTGGATCGGCGCCGGCCTGTGGCACGACGCCGGCTTCTACAATGCGCTCGAGGCGCGGCACGGGGCGGTGTTCGTCTGGTCGATGTACATGCCCTTCGCCGGACCGCAATACATCCGCGCGCTGCGCGGCAGGCCGCTCCATGCGCTCGCGAGCCGCATCTGCTCCATGAACGAGGTGCTGCATCTGCCGCCCTGGATGAACGAGTGGATGGTGAGCGAGGCCGGCCGCTGCGGCATCGACGCTGCCGTGATGCTCGTTCCGCCCCGAAACCGCCTCTCGCAGTCCGGCGCGAAGCTCACGCAGCTCGCGCTCGAGGCCGAGGGCGTCCCCACGCTGATGCTCGATGCGGACATGGTGGACACGCAGGGGTGGAGCCGCGAGCAGATGGTGGATCATGTCTCGGCATTTCTCGCGCAGGCCGGGCTGACATGAGGAAGGGACGGCTCGGCCGGGGCATCCGGGTGAGGCTCGGCTGGTGCATCGGGGCGGGCCTCGGCTCGCGCATGCGAGTGGGGCTCGTTTGCCGCGGTGTCGCCGCCGCGTGGGTGCTCGTCTGTATCGCCGCTCTCGCGGCGGGCTGCGCCTCGGGAGTTGCCTCACCGCAATCGCGCGGTGCGACCGTCCTGCTGTACGCGAGCCCCTACGGCCCGAATCATCCGTTCAGCCGCGCGGATCGAGTCTGGATGCGATGGGTCGAGGAGCACTCCGACGGTACGATTCGGATCCGCCCGATCTGGGCGGGAGAGCTGCTCTCCTCGGACGAATCTCTGATCGAGCTGCGGCATGGAGTCGCAGACATCGGCCTGATAACGCCGATCTACGTGAATGGCGGCGTGCATTTGATCCGCATCCAATCGGGATTCTACGCGGGGACGCGGACGTTCGACGAGCAGGTCGCCTTGTATCGCTGTCTGGCGGGCGAGTTCCCCGAGCTGGGTCGCGAGCTCGAGGGGTTGCAGATCCTCGCCATTCAGGGCGGCGCGCTGCCCGGCATTCTCACGCGAAGCCGCCCGGTCCGGCGGCTCGATGATTTGAATGGGCTCCGGATCCGCGCGCCGACGGAGCTGCTCGGAGTGTTGCGCGATCTCGGCGCCTCGCCCGTGAATATGCCGATGGACGATGTCTACTCCGCGCTCGCCAAGGGCGTGCTCGACGGCGTCGTTGCGCCGGCGGATACGCTGAAGTCGCTGCGCTTCGCGGAGGTGGCCAAGTACTACTTCGAGCTCGCGGTGCCGCGCGGGGCGTATCCGGCGCGCGCGATGAGCGAGCGTCGCTGGGAAGCGCTGTCGAACCGGCAGCGCGCGGTCCTCGAAGCATCGACGCAGGCATGGGAAGCCGCGCTCGCCCGCGAGACGGAGGCCGCGGTCGCCACCGGCGAGGCGTTCGGCCGGGAAATGGGCGTCCGCTTCTATCCCGCCTCGCGCGCGGATCAGCAGCGATTCGACGTTCTCTATGAGCGCGACGCGCGGCGCAATGCGCAATCGCTCGAGCGATTCGGCATCGACGGTCTCGCCGTCTTCGATGAGGCGCGCCGGATCGCCGAGGGCATCGAAAGGACGGGGAGAGTCGATTGCAGAGCGGGCGGCCACGGCGTCGCGCATGCAGAGGCGGCGGCTACGGCGTTGCGCGTGCAAAGCGGCGACTACGGCGCTGCGCAGATTGAGTGATCGTATGGGCTCGGCGGAGGATCATCCATGAGATCGTGGGTTGAGGCATCGAACACGCGGATCGCCGCACGGAAGGCGGGGGTTGTTGCACTCGCGCTCGGTGCGGGCATCGCCTGGGGGATTGCCGGCATGGCTGCCGCGCAGAACGCCGCTTCGGAGCGTGCAGCATCGGGGCGTCAAAGCGCCGTCGAGCGGATTCCTCCCTCGACGCCGCTCGGCTCGGGGCCCTTCAAAGCGATCATGGAGCAGGCGGCATCGCTGCCCCGGCATACGATCTATCGGCCGGTGGACCTCGTCGCGCTGGGGGATCGCACGCTGCCGATCGTCGTCTGGGGCAACGGCGGCTGCGTCGACAATGGCAGTGCGTTCCGCTGGTTCCTGAGCGAGGTTGCCTCCTATGGATTCCTAGTGATCGCCAATGGGTCGATCGGAGAGGACCCGCGGAGTCTTCCCGTGCCGCCTCCGAGGCTGCGCATGCCGAACCCCGCGGGGCTGCCGCCGCCCGCCACGCATACTTCGCAGCTGATCGAGGCCATCGATTGGGCGGTGGCCGAGAATCGGCGCGCCGGCAGTCCGCTGCGGGACCGCATCGCCGTCCGCGAGATCGCCGTGATGGGCCAGTCGTGCGGCGGCGTGCAGGCGATCGAGGCGGCGCGCGATCCTCGAGTGAAGACCGCCATGATCTGGAACAGCGGACTTCTCCCGCAACCGACCGCGATGGGCGGCGGCAAGGTGATGGACAAGTCCGATCTCGCGAAGCTGCACACACCCGTCGCGTACATCTCCGGGGACGCGCAGGACATCGCCTATGCGAACGCCAACGACGACTTCCGCCGACTGAATGGAATTCCGGCATTGCGAGCGTACGAGCGCGGCGTGACACACATGGGGACCTACCGGGAGCCGGACGGAGGCGAGTTCGGCGGCGTCGCGGTGGCGTGGCTGCTCTGGCAGCTGAAGAACGATCAGCGGGCAGGCCGGATGTTCACGGGCCGCGACTGCGGGCTCTGCGTCAACCCGCGCTGGGTCGTCGAGCGGAACAGGATCGAGTAGCGGAGCATCACGAGGGGTCGAGCTGCGATGAACCCCGGCAGCCGCGACGCCTTCTCGTCGAAAGTCGCCGTGGCGCGGCACTCGAGCGCCCAGTTGCGCTCCGTCAGACAATCGGCGAACTGCGCCGTCGAGTCCCTCCACATGAACTGAGCCTGCCCTGGCCAACACGGCTCTGGCCAACGTCCCTTGTCAGGGATGCTCGCTCACAGTCTCGCCTCGATCAGCTCGCGGGCGAGATCGAGGTCCAGGCGATCCGAGCCGCCTGCGCGGGCATCGAGCGCGTCGAGGATCTCCTGCTGCACGGCGCCGCGCCGCAGCGCCTCCGCGTAGGGGATCTCCGGATGGAACATCACCATTGAATACCGCGGAATGAATCGACCAGGGAAGCGCCGCTCGAGCTCGAGCGCCCACGCTTTCTGCCTCAAGAACCGGGCATCGAGCACTGCTTCGCGCATCTCGCCGTAATTCTCGATCGCCATGCGTGCGATCGCCTCGGCGTTCGGACGCCGCTCGGCTTCGAAGGCGGCGAACAGCGACTCCCAGCTCTCATGCCGGTCGATCAGCTCATCGAGCGCGCGGCAGTCCTCGAACGCGGCGTTCATGCCCTGGCCGTGGAACGGCACGATGGCATGCGCTGCATCGCCGAGCAGGAGCACCTGACCGCCTGCTCGCCACGGTGAGGCGTGCACCGTGCCGAGCCGTCCCTGAGGGTGCTCGAGGAATTGCCGTGGTAGGTCGGGAATGAGGGGCAGTGCATCGGGAAACTCGCGGGCGAAGAAGTCGTGGATCGCGGGAGAGCCATTGAGCGCCGCAAAGCTCTCCATCCCCTCGCGCGGCAGGAACAGCGTGGCGGTGAAGCTGCCGTCCGTGTTCGGCAGGGCGATCAGCATGAAGCCGCGGCGCGGCCACACGTGCAGCGCGTTGGGATCGAGGGCGTGACGGCCGTTCTGCGGCGGGATCGAAAGCTCCTTGTAGTCATGTCCCAGCGGCTCCTCCCGCCAGGCGATAAGACCCTGCGCGGCGAGGCTCGCGCGCACGGCCGAACCGGCGCCGTCGGCGGCGATCGTGGGGCCAAGAGGCGCCTGCCGCTCGGACGCGGCACCCGACGAGCGGGACCGCGCGCCTGCTGCGCCGCCTCCGTCGCCGTCGATTGTGGCGCGACTGGTGTCGGGCGGTGCGGGTGGCTCGTCGTGAGCGGCTTCGCGCAGCAGAAGCCGGTCGCCGGCAGGTGAGACCGCGACGCACGCGGCCGAAAATCTCAGAACGATTTCCGGCCGCCGCGCCGCCTCGTCGATGAGCACGCGATTGAGCGCGGCGCGCCCGACGGAGTAGATGACCTCGTCCTCGCGCTGCCCATAAGGCAGCAGGGTCGGCGGCCGTTCGGGCTCGTGCACCATCCGGCCGCGCATCGGGATCATGAGCGGGCGCACACGGTCCATGAGGTCCGCATGCTCGAGCGCGCGGATGCCCCGGGCCGCGAGCGCAAGATTGATGGAGCGGCCCGCGTCCGCCGCGGTGCGCCGCGGGTCCCCCCGCCGCTCGTAGACGGTGACGGGGAAGCCGCGGCGCGCGAGCAGGATCGCGAGGAGAGGTCCCGCAAGGCCGGCGCCGACGATGTTGACGGGTGTGCGCTTCATCGGCGGCTCTGGCGGCTCACGAAGCACGCTCGGCCGCGCTCATCGCGCGGCGCGCAGCGCGGCGCCGAGCTGCTCCGCAAAGCGGAAGACATCGGCGAACCCGTTGTAAAGCGGCGCCGGCGCGACGCGCAGAACGTCGGGCTCGCGCCAATCGCAGACGATGCCGGCTGCGGCGAGCGATTCGACGACCGCACGGCCGCCGCTCTCCACAGGTCGCGCTCCCGCGCGCGAATCAGTTCCGGCTCCGGGGCGGCCGCTCCGCGCGGCGCTCGAATAGCCGAGCTTCGCGTCGCCGCCGCCAATGCCGGTATTCCCGAGGCGCAGCGACAGTTGATTGCCGCGCGCGGCGGGATCGCGCGGCGTGACGAGCGTTACGGGAAGCGGCGCCAGCAGCGCCTCTAGGAATGCCGTGAGCGCCAGCGATTTCTCCCGCAGTCGGTCGATGCCGGCGGACTCGAAGATTCGCAGTGAGGCAAGGAGCGGCGCCGCAGAAAGGATCGGCGGATTGCTCACCTGCCAGCCGGCGGCGCCGGGCGCCGCCCGGAACTCGGGGCGCATGTCGAACCGGGTGGCCGGATCGTGGCCCCACCAGCCCCTGAGCCGCGGCACGCGCGGATCAGTGGCATGTCGCTCGTGAATGAAGCAGCCGCCGATTGCGCCGGGTCCGGCATTCAAATATTTGTAACTGCACCAAACGGCGAAATCGGCGCCCGCGTCGTGGAGCGCGAGCGGCACGTTGCCGATCGCATGCGCGAGGTCGAAGCCCGCGATACAACCGGCGCGCCGCGCGGCGCGAGTCACGGCTCCAACATCGAACGACTGGCCGGTGAGGTATTGGACGCCGGGCCAGAGGACGAGAGCAATCTCATCGCCGCGGCGCGCGAGCAGGTCCTCGATCGCGGTGGTCTCGATCAGATCGCTGCCGGCGGGCGGGGCGAGCTCGATCAGCTCGGCGCGCGGGTCGAGGCCGTGCCAAGCGATTTGCGAGATGACGGCATGACGGTCCGAAGGAAACGCGCCCGACTCGATCAGGATCTTCGTCTTCCGGCCCGCCGGGCGATAGAAGCTCGCGAGCATCAGATGCAGGTTGACGGTAAGCGAGCTCATCGCGATGACTTCGTGCGGCCGCGCGCCCGCGAGCGCGGCCAAGCCGCGCTGCATCAGCTCGGCGTAGTCAATCCACGGCCGCCGGGCGGCTTCGTGTCCGCGCACGCCAAGCCGTGCCCAGTCGTCGAGCTCTTCGAGCACGAGGTCCCGGGCGGAGAGCGGCATCAGACCGAGAGAGTGGCCGCAGAGATAAACGGCGGGCTCGCCGCTCTCGGCGCGCGGCAGGGCGAACTCGCGCCGGAAGCCCCGCAGCGGATCGGCGGCGTCGCGTGCCTGCGCCGCTTCGAGCGTCAGCTCAGGAGGCAACGTCGCGGCCCCCCCGGTCCTGCTCACGTTCCCCGCGGCCTTCGTCGCCGTCCCTGCGGTCTTCTTGGCGGCCGCCGCCGCGCTCGTGGTCACCGCGGTCCTGCTCGCCGCCCCCGCGCCGTTGCTCATGGCCGGAACGGCGCCCCGTGTGCACCGCGGCGTAGAGCAGCGGTCTTGCGGGCACGGCATCGCCGGCGAGCGCCGGCACTTGCAGCTGAAGTAGATACTCGCCGTCGGCTACCGAATCCGGCACGTAGGCAAGCTCGGTGATCGTGCAATGCGGCCGAGCCGCAAGCGCGAGATCCGTCGCCCCGGGCGGCAGGCCGAAGAAGGTGCGATGCGCCGCGAGCCGTCCGCCGTCCGCCATCCGATCGATCGAGGGCGTGTCGACGATCAGATGCTCGATGCCGTGCTCGACGAGCCAGCGTGCGGCGTCGGGAGTGAGATAGGGCGCGGCGCCGCAGGTGTAATCGCGGTGGCGCTTGGACTCCTCGTTCGGCAGTGTGCGGATGACGACGGCGCGCGGCGAGGCGCTCGGCGATAGGCTCGACGATAGAGGCGGCGACTGGCGGGGAGATTCCAGCTGTCGCCAACGCGACTTCAGCAGGCTCGCCGTAATCGGCAGATCATCGTCGCCGGCCAGCTCTGGGGCGATCGTCAGGAGCGCCGCCGGAACGAGGCCGGGCGGCACGACGCGGATCACATCGAACGGCTGGGCGGTCAGGTGTCCCACGCACTCAACATGTGTGGCGTTGCAGTGAGGCGTGAGGGTGATAGTGCGGCAGTTGCAGCTTGCTCCGGCGGCGACGCTGCCGTTGAAACCTGAGACGACGAGCGGCTGCGAGCTCGCCCGCGGCGCGCCGAAGGCCGTCGGCCCGGTCGTGGGGAAGCCCGGCTCCGCGAAACCCGACTCCACGAAGCGCGTCTCGATCGCGAGGGTCACCGGGTGATCGAGGTCGATCTCCCACTCGGCGCCGCCGGCGCTCACCTGCGCGATCAACCGGGACGCTCCATCACGGCCCCGCAGCGCTTGCAGGTACGCCGCTCGAGGCTGCCGAAGAAGCGCTCGAACACCGGCGGGAACTGGGTCTCGATATTCGTGAGCGGGAAGAACTCCTCGTAGAGCAGCTGCCCGCAGCGCTCGCAATACCACTGCAGGCCGTCCTGCTCGCCGGGGCGGCGGTCCCGCTCGATGACGAGCCCGACGGTGTTCGCAAAGCGCTGGGGCGAGTGCGGGACGCGAGCGGGCAGCAGCAGCATCTCTCCCTCGCGGATCGGCACATCGACGAGGCAGCCGTCCTGAACCGTCTTGAGGAGCATGTCGCCCTCGATCTGATAAAACAGCTCCTCGCCGGGGTCGACGTGGAAGTCCTTGCGCGCGTTCGGCCCGCCGACGACCTGCACGATCATCTCGCTGTCGCGGAAGATGCGCCGGTTGCCGACCGGCGGCTTCAGCTCGCCGCGGTGCGCCTCGATCCAGCGGCGAAAGTCGATCGGCTTCAGTGTCGGGGTCTGCATACGGATGCGCTGGAAGAACTCTTTCGCGTATCGTAGACGCATGGAGTCGTGAGGGCGACAAGCAGACGGGGGCGGCGTGGGGTCGAGCATGATGAGCGGGCGTGAGCCGAGCGGCAGGGGGCGCGGCGCTCGGGGAGCGGAAGGCGTCAGCCGCGCAAGGCGCCCCCCTCAGGGAGCAGAAGGTCCCGCCGCAAGGCGCGCCGCACCACTGCTCGGCGCAGCGGCGCTTCTTGCCGCGGGATGCAGTCATCTGCCTCATGTGCATACTCCGTGGTCCCACCGCCCGGCGCCACCGCCGCAGCCGGTCCACGAGCTTGCAATCACCGATGCCTCGGGCGCTGCGGCGCCGTATTCCCAGTACTGGCAGCGCAATACGCTGGTCGTCGATTTGCAGGGCATCTCTGGCGTGGGCCGTGTCGCTCTCCGGCCGCCGGCGGGGATGACGTGGCCGTACCGTCTCGCGCTGCGGGTCATGCCGGGCTCGGTCGGAGAGCTCGACGTGCGGGCGGATCAGCGCTGGGTCGTTCCGGTCGTGCGGACCGGGACGAAGCCGGTGGACCTGGTGCTGCCGACAGGCCTTTACAGCGTCCGCACGGCCGAGATCAGCGTCGCGTGGGAGCCCTCGCCGCGGATGTAGCGCGGGTAGCCGACGTGGCGGGCGACGCAGGCACCGCAGGGGCGCCGGCGCGCTCACGGTCACTCGCTGCCGGGCGCGCGGTACCCGCTGCACGGTAGGCTGACGGGCGGCTCGTCGGCATCGAGCCGCTGCGCGGTGAGCGCGCCGCCCCACACGCACCCCGTGTCGAGTCCCAAGACCCCGTGCGCGTTGACATAACCCAGAGCCGACCAGTGGCCGAACACGATGCGTACGTCACGGCTTGCCCGGTGCTCGTGCTCGAACCACGGGCGATAGCCCGAGCTCGCATCGGGCGGCGGTCCCTTCATCTTCAAGTTGATTCGGCCGTCAGCCGTGCACACGCGGAGCCGCGTCAGCACATTGATGATGAAGCGCCAGCGCTCGGGTCCATCGAAATCGTCGCTCCATCGGTCCGGCCGATCGCCATACATCCGCGCGAAGAACCTGCTCGGGTCGCGCCGGAGCGCGGCTTCCACTTCGACCGCCAGCGCAAAGGCTTGCGCCGCGCTCCATTGAGGCACGAGCCCCGCGTGAACGAGCAGATCTCCGCGCGCGGCGTCGAAGTGGACGAGGGGCCGCCCGAGCAGCCATTCGATGAGCGCGTCGCGGTCCGGCGCGCCGAGCACGTCATCCAGCGTATCGCCCGCACGGCCGCTCGGGCGCGCCCCGAAGACGACCGCCAGCAAATGCAGATCATGGTTGCCGAGCACGACGGTCGCGGCCTCCCCAAGCGCGCGCACCTCGCGCAGCGCTTCGAGCGAGCGCGGGCCGCGGTTCACGAGATCACCGACGAACCAGAGCTCGTCCCGGTCGGGAGAGAACCGGATGCGCGCGAGAAGCGCACGCAGCTCGGTCGCGCACCCCTGGATGTCTCCGATCGCGTAGCGCAAAGCCTACCGGCCGATCCGCATGGCGAGCACGTCGCAAGGCGCGGCGTGCAGCACCGTGTCCTCGGTGAGATTGAGGAAGATGGAAGGACCGTGGCGCTCGCGGCTCGCGACGATGATGAGATCGGATTTGCGTTCGCGGGCGGCGCGCACGATCTCCGCTTTGATATTGCCCGCCTCCACGCTGCAGCGCTCGGCCGCAAGGCCCACTTCCTCGGCCAGAGCCGCGAGCTGCTTGCGTGCGCGGGTCAACAGCTCCTCTTCGATCTGCACCGCGGGCATCAGTGTCTCGCCCATCGGCTCGACGGGCACGTACTCGACCACGTGGAGCACTTCGAGCTCGGCGCCGAGCGCTGATGCAAGGGCCTGCGCCCGGCGCGCGATTGAGAGGCTGTCGTCGGTGAGATCCGTCGCGAGCAGGATGCGGCGATAGACGGACATGCACAGCACCTCGCAAGGAGCCAGTGGTGGAGCCTCGGGCGGCCCGGCGGGCAGGCGGCGTTTGCCGCCCTCCCCGGCTCGCCTAGCGCATTGTACGACGGGCGGATGGCGGCGGCGCGTTCCTGGATGAGGGCGACACGCTTCCAGATGGGGACGGCGCTCCCTCGGTCGAGGGCGGCGATCTTCCATTCAATGCGCTGATGGCCGCAAGCTCGCCGAACGCCCGAGGCGGCAGAGTTTCGGGGCGGGCGCTCGGGTCTACGCCGCAGGACTCCATATCGGACGCGGTCACGAGGCCTTGGAGCGCATTGCGGAGCGTCTTGCGCCTATGCGTGAAGGCGGCGGCTACCACCTCGGCAAACCCGGGGCCCACCGGGAACGCCGGCTCCGGCAGCACGATCAGGCGCACGACGGACGACCATACCCGCGGCGGCGGCTGAAAGGCGCCCGGACCGATGTCGAACAGGCGCTCCGCCGTGACCCACGGCGCCAGCATGACCGTGAGCCGCCCGTAATCGGCCGTGCCGGGGCGGGCGGCGATGCGCGCGACGACTTCCCGCTGCAGCATCACGTGCAGGTCGAGCAGGGCCGTCCGGCTCGCGAGGAAGCGAAAGAGGAGGGGCGTCGAGACGTTATAGGGAAGATTGCCGACGAGGCGCAGCCTCCTTCCGCGGTCGCTCGCGAGCGCCTCGAGATCAAAGTCGAGCGCATCGCCTTGGTGCAGGACGAAGCGCCGGTCGGCCGCGAGCTCGCCGCGCAGCAAAGCGGCGAGGTCCCGGTCGATCTCGATCGCATCGAGTGAGGCGAGGTCGAAGGAGAGCAGCCGCCGTGTCAATGCGCCGCGGCCCGGGCCGATCTCGACGAAGCAGTCTTCACCGCCCGGTCCGATCTCGCGGACGAGGCGGTCGATGACGGCGGGATCATGCAGGAAATGCTGGCCCAAGCGTTTGCGGTGGCGCTGCACCGCGCCGCAACTTCCCATTGCATCAGGCATCGCGGGGCAGAGCTCCGGCGAGCCCGGTGCGGCACACCCCTGACTCGACGCTGCCGGACGCCGACATGCTGCCAGACCCCGGCGATGGGCCGCCGCCGATCCTCTGCGCACGCACCATGTCGGCGGCGAGCCGGACTGCGGCAAGCAGGCTTCCCGATTCCGCGCGGCCGGTGCCGGCAAGATGCAGCGCGGTGCCGTGGTCCACGGAAGTCCGCACGATCGGCAGGCCGAGCGTGACGTTGACCGCGCTCTCGAAGCACGCATGTTTGATCACGGGCAGGCCTTGGTCGTGATACATGGCGAGCACCGCGTCGTACTGCTCGAGCAGTTGCGGGATGAAGACCGTGTCCGCGGGCAGCGGGCCGTCGGCCTGAATGCCTCGTTCTCGCGCGCGAGTGATCGCCGGCGCGATCGTGCGGCGCTCCTCGTCGCCCAGATGGCCGCCCTCGCCGGCATGGGGGTTGAGGCCGCATACGGCAATGCGCGGCGCGGGCAGGCGCCACCAGCGCGCGAGATCGCGTTGCAGGATGTCGAGGATTTCACCGAGCGATTCGAGAGTGATCGCGGCGCTCACGGCCTTCAGAGGCAGGTGCGTCGTTGCGAGGGCGACGCGGAAGGCGCGGGATGCCTTGACACCGGTCGCCTTTCCGGGAGCCGCGGCCAGCATCATCACCGGCCGCGGCGCCCCGGTGCGCTCCGCGAGATATTCGGTGTGGCCGGAGAAGGGAATACCCGCATCGAGCAGGCAGCTCTTCTGCACCGGCGCGGTGACCATCGCGTCGAATTCACCGGCGAGGCACCCGACGACCGCCCGGTCGAGCATGCGCAGAACGGCGGGGGCGTTGCGCACGTCGGGACAGCCAGGTTCGCACGACTCCGTCAGCGGGCAATCGAGGACAAGCAGGCGGCCAGGCTCGTGGCGCTGCGGCTGACCGGGCCGCGGCTCACTGGGATGCGAGGGGTAGGGCTCGAATTCCACATCGGTCATCCCGAGCAGCCGGGCACGCGCGGCAAGGAGGGCGCGGTCGGCCAAGCAAACAAGCTCGCAATCGAGCGCGCTGCGGGCAAGCGCGAGGCAGAGGTCCGGCCCGATGCCGGCAGGCTCACCGGAGGTGAGAGCGATGCGGGGAAGGCGGTCGGCGCGGGACACAGGTGCTGTCGGCTGCGGGGCGCTCGGCCCGATCCGCCGGCCCTTTACATCTTGTACTCGACATAGGCTTCGTCGCGCAGGCGGCGCAGCCAGAGCTCCGTCTCCTCGTCGGCCTTGCTCGCGCGGATCTCGTCCGCGGCGTGCTTGCGCTTCAGCTCCTCGGTGCTGTCGTACCGGCGCCGCCCGAGCAGCTGGACGATGTGCCAGCCGTACTGCGTGTGGAACGGCTTGCTGATCTCATTGACCTGAAGGCCGTTCACGACGCGCGCGAACTCCGGCGCGAACGCATCGGGACTCGCCCAGCCGAGATCGCCCCCGTCGGCAGCCGAGCCGGGATCCTCCGACAGGGTGCGCGCGAGCACTGCGAAGTCGGCGCCCTTCACGATGCGGTCGCGGGTCTGCTCGAGCTTCTGCTGGACGGTTGCATCGTCCTGCAGCTCGTTGATGCGCATCAATATGTGCCGGACGTGCACCTGATCGACGACGACCTTCTTGTCGTCACTGCGGACTGCGTTGAGCTTCACGAGGTGATAGCCCGTCGGCTCGCGGATCGGCGCGCTCACCTCACCGGGCTTGAGCTTCAGTACCACGTCCGAAAGGAACGTCGGCAGCTCGGTTCCCTTGCGCCAGCCGAGCTTGCCGCCCTCGAGCGCGGTGTCGCTATTCGAGTAGGCGACCGCGAGCTTCGCGAAGTCCTCGCCCGATTTCGCCCGCTCGTACACGTCCTGCGCCCGCTTCGCGGCCTGCTCGACCTGCTGAGCCGTCGCGTTCTCGGGGACGGCGATCAGAATGTGCGAGAGGTTGTACTCGCTCGTGTCCGAAGGGTGCTTCGCCTCGCGCTCGAGATACCGATCGATCTCACGTGAGGTGACGGAGATATGCTGCAGCACGTCGCGCTGGCGGAGCAGGGTCAGCGCGAGCTGCTTGCGCACCGATTCGCGGTATGTCGCGTAGTCGACGCCCTGCGCGGCGAGCGCATCCGGCAGCTGCGCGAGCGTGAGCCCGTTGCGCTGGGCCACGTCCTGCAAGGCATCGTTCAGCTGCTCGTCGGAAACCTTGATGCCGGCGTGCGCCGCCTGCTGCATCTCGATCTGCTGGATGATGAGACGGTCGAGCACCTGACGGCGCAGCACGTTCTCCGGCGGGAGCTCGAGCTTCTGCTCCTTCAGCCGCTCGGAGACAAGCGCCGTTTCGCTGTCCACCTCGCTCTCGAGCACCACTCCGTCGTTCACGACGGCCGCGATGCGGTCGAGCAGGACGCCCTGGGTGGCCAGATCGCGGGTCTGCGCGTGAACAAGGCCGGCGAGCGCGAGTCCGGCTAGCGCAAAGACACTGACCCAGAGCAGGCGCCCGGCGGCGCGAAATGAGTGCACCATCGTTTTCAGCGGCTTGACGAAGCTGACGAGTATCCCCGAATCGCCGTTCCGAGGAAAGCATCGGTAGCAGGTCCGACACCGGCGAGGCCGGTAAGTTGCAGCTGGAACAGAAAGGCCGTGTCCTGCTGCCCGGTGCGCGTGCCGAAGCCGTTGATGAGGTAGCGCCGTGCGAGGGCCCGCACGCGCCAGCAGCAGGCGCTGTACTCGAAGCCGAACAGGCGATCGAGTCCCTGGTGCACGTCGAGGTCATAGACCATGCGGCCGAGCAAGTTCCAGTGGCGCGCCACGGGCCAGGCGCCGGAGACCTCCGCCTGATCGAGGCTTTCGCTCTGATAGCCGATGCCCTCGATCGTGTATCCGGGACCGGGGATCGCATAGGCCGAGGGCAGCACAATGTTGCGCTGGTATCGGTAGGCGACGTTGATGACGCTCTCCGCGCCCGGCTTGAACTGGAGCTGGACGAAGGTGCGCTCGAAGCGCGAGTCGGCCGGGTTCCATTCGAGATTGAGATCGACGTTCCAGTTCTTGAAGGCGGAGAGGACGACCTCGCCGACGAGATCGGACTCCTGGCGGTCGTCGAGCGTCTCGCCGGGCAGCTGCACGCGCGGGGTCTTGAAGTCGTAGGTCTGACCGAGCGTCGCCGCGAGATACTGCTGGCCGCTTTCGCTCAGGAGCCGCGTCGTCACGCCGCCCGTGATCTGATCGGCGTCGCTCACCCGGTCGGCGCCGACGAAGCGGTTCGTGCGAAAGAGCTCGATGAGATTGAGATCGGGGAGGGCCGTGTCGAACAGCGGCAGCCCGTCCTGATTGCGGTACGGCACATAGACGTACTGCACGCGCGGCTCCAGGGTGAGCGTGCGCCCGCCTCCGGCGGGGCCTTCGAAGGCGAGGCCCGATTCGACGCTGGCGACCGGGAGCGACCGCGAGGGGGAGCGGTCCTCTCCGGGCGGCGTGTCGTCGAGCGAGTAGCGCGTGTAGCGCCAGGCGAGGGTCGAGCGCACGAAGTAGCCTGGGTCCTCATAATCGAAACCAATCCGCGGGGCGAGGTCGAGGCGCCATCCGGTCACGCCGATGGAGCGCGTGAAGTTGACGAGCTCCGAATCGAAGCCGTAGCGGAAGACGCCCGAGGCCCCCCAGCCGAAATCGCCGTCGGCGTAGAGTCGCGGCGCGCGGGCGTAGGGCCGATAGATCTCGGGCAGCGCGATGTCGATCGTCTGGTACTGCTGCGCCTCGGCGCCGAGATTCCAGTACTCGTCGCGGTAGCTCGCGCTGCCGCGTCGCTCGACGAACGCCGTGCTCGTCGCTTCCGGGCCGTTACCGAAGTCCTGGAAATAATCCACGTCGCTCACGTTCGCGGCGTCGATGTCGACGCGCACGTTCTCCGGCAGGCTCATCGTGTCGCGCAGCCTCACGAAGCTGCGGTCCGTGGCGGCGAGCGCATCGATGCCGTGGCCGGAGAGCTTGTCGTCCGGCAGATAGTGCCACGTGAGCTCACCCGATTGATCGGAGGTGAGCCAGCGCCCATCGCCGGCAAGGTCGACGCCGCGGCGCGTGTACAACATCGGCGAGAAGGTGAGATCCGCATTCGGCGCGATATTGAAATAGTAGGGGACCTGCAGCTCGAATCCGGAAAGCGAGCTGTTGCCGATGCTCGGGAAGAGGAAGCCGCTCTTGCGTTCGTTGCCGAGAGGGAAGGAGAACCAGGGGAGATAGAGGATCGGGACGCCTTCGAAGTCGATGCTGGCATCACGTCCGGTGCCCTCCTGCTTGCTCGTGTCGAGCTTCAGCGAGCCGGCGTGCAGCCGCCACGACTCCCCGGTCCGGGGACACGTGGTGAACGTGACGCCGCGCAGGTCGAGAATGCCCTGAGGCGTCAGATCGATGGACCGGGCCGAGCCTTGCGCGGAGCGCTGCAGCAGCTCGAACTGCGCAGAGTTCACCTCGGCGCCGTGCGCGGGGGAATAGTGTCCGCTCCGTCCGGTGAGGCGCACGATCGGGTCCTGGTAAGTGACCGCGCCCTGCACCTCGAGCGCACCGGTCGCCTGATCGTACTGCGCCTGTTCCGCGGTTACTTCGCGGTCGCCCTGGCGCACCGCGACGTGCCCTTCGACGGCGATGTTCCCATTGGCTCCGACGGTCAACTGATCGCTGGTGATGTCGATCTTGGCGTTCACGTCGGGCTTCGTTTCCTTTGGCGGCGGCTCGCCGGGGCGGACCTCCGACGGGCAGAGCAGCATGGGGGAAGCGCGAGAGGACGCGGCCACAGAACTGTTTGCCCGGTCGGCAGTCGCGCCGCTCGGCGGGTCGGCGCGGGCAATGCGGGGCGCGATGAGCGCCGGGAGAATGGCGAGGCCCGCGAGGAGAACCGCCGAGCGTGACGGGCAGCACATCGGCGATGGTCTTCGCGCGGGCAGCATGGAGCCGGACATTATAATGGCGAGACGGCGCAGCTTTCGCGCTCGACACCTCGACATCCACGGGGATTCCATGTCCGCTGCCGACGCGCGCCTGGCGCTGATACACGATTGGCTCGCCCGCGAGATCGGGCTCGACGTCGAGCGCATCGAGCCGGCTTCGAGCGATGCGAGCTTCCGCCGCTACTTCCGAGCCTTCCACGCGCGCGGGACGTACATCATCATGGATGCGCCGCCGGATCGCGAGGACGTGGGTCCGTACCTGAAGGTGAGCGCGCTGCTCGAATCCCTGGGCGTGCACGTTCCGCACGTTCACGAGTCGGACGCCCCCCGCGGGCTGCTCCTGCTCGAGGACCTGGGAAGCGTCCACTATCTGTCACGGCTCGCCGCGGGCGGCGATCCGGAGGCGCTGTACGGCGATGCGCTGGATACGCTCGCGGACATCCAGGCGCGCGGAGCGGAGGCCGCGGATGCGCTCGCGCCCTATGATCGCGAGCCGCTGCTGCGCGAGATGGCGCTGATGCCGGAGTGGTTTTGCGAGCGGCATCTCGGGCTCGCGCTCGCGCGCGAGGAGCGCGAGCTCATTGCGCACACGTTCGAGTGGCTGATCGGCGAAGCGCTCGCGCAGCCGCAGGTGTTCGTGCACCGGGACTACCATTCGCGGAATCTGATGGTCGTCGACCGGCGCAACCCGGGCGTGATCGATTTCCAGGACGCGCTCAGAGGGCCGATCGGCTACGACCTCGTGTCGCTCCTCAAGGATTGCTACATCGCCTGGCCGCGCGCGCGGGTCGTCGAGTGGGTGAGCGAGCATCGCGTGCGGCTCGCGGCGCGCGGCTGCAACGTCTGCGCGAGCGATGAAGACCTGCTGCGCTGGGTCGATCTCATCGGCGTCCAGCGGCATTTGAAAGTGCTAGGGATCTTTGCGCGGCTGTGGTATCGCGACGGCAAGCCGGGGTATCTGCGCGACCTGCCGCTCACGCTTCGGTATGTGCTCGAGGCGTGTGCGCAATACCCCGAGCTCACCGAGCTCGGGCGTTTCCTCGAGCGCCGTGCGGCACCCGAGCTGCCGCGGGCGAACGCGCGCGCCACTGCGGCTCAGTCGGCGGCATGAGGGCGATGATCCTCGCCGCGGGCCGGGGAGAGCGCATGCGCCCGCTCACCGACCGGACGCCGAAGCCGCTGCTTCACGCGGGCGGCAAGCCGCTCATCGGCCATTTGCTCGATGCATTGGCGCGCGCCGGAATCCGCGACGTCGTGATCAATCTTTCGTGGCTCGGCGCGCAGATCCGTGAGGCGCTCCGCGACGGAGCCGGGTACGGCGTGCGGATCACCTACAGCGAGGAGGGGCCGGTGCCGCTCGAGACGGGCGGGGGCATTCTGCACGCGCTGTCGCTGCTCGGGACGGAGCCCTTCCTGGTCGTGAGCGGAGATATTTGGACGGACTTCGATTTCGGGCGTTTCACCGGCCGGCCGGCGTGCGCGCCGGGCTCGGCGGTGGAGTCAGGCTCGCCGCGCGATGCCGTGTCGCCGCTCGCTGCCGATGCAGACGCGCGCATCGTGCTCGTCCCCAATCCTCCCTATCACCCGCGCGGCGACTTTGCGCTCGAGGGTGATCGGGTGGTCGAGCGCGAGAGCGGCAGATCCACCTATGCCAACATCGGCGTGTACCGGCGCGAGCTGTTTGCCGACTCGCCGCCAGGTCGCTTTCCGCTCGTGACGCTGCTCAGGCGCGCGATTGCGGCGGGCCGGCTGCGCGGGGAGATCTACCGCGGAGAATGGATGAATGTCGGCACGCCGGAGCAACTGGCGGCGCTCGATGCGCGGCTCAGCCGATCGGGGCGCAATGTCGCCGCGGGAAGCGGCGCGGCCTCGCTGAGCGAGGCGGCCCCGGCAGGACGCGCTGGCGCGGAGCCGGGCCCACGGAGGTAGAGCGTGGACGCCTCGGCCGCGGTGTCGCCAGGCCGCGCTCGGGAGCGCTCGTTCTCGCATGGGCGCGCGATCCTGTACCTCGGCGATTGTCTGGAGTGGCTGCGGCGGCAGCCGTCGTGCAGCATCCACGCGGTCGTCACCGATCCGCCGTATGGACTCAAAGAGTACTCGCCGGCGCAGCAGGCGAAGCTTCGCGCTCGGTGCGGCGGCGTGTGGCGGATCCCGCCGGCGTTTGATGGCGTGGAGCGGTCGCCTCTGCCGCGCTTCACCGTGCTTACGCCCCGTGATCTCGAGGGGCTGGACCGGTTCTTCTTCGAGTGGGGGCGCGCGCTCACGCCGGTGCTCGTGCCCGGCGCGAACGTCGTGGTGGCGAGCCACCCGCTAGTGTCGTTCGTCGTCGCCGGCGCGCTGACACGCGCAGGTCTCGAGCGGCGCGGCGAGCTCGCGCGGCTCGTCATGACGATGCGCGGCGGGGATCGTCCCAAAGCGGCGCATCTCGAGTTCAGCGGCGTGAGCGTGATGCCGCGGTCCATGTGGGAGCCCTGGCTCCTCTTTCGCAAGCGGCTCGAAGGGCGGGCGCAGGACAATCTGCGCCGGTGGAAGACCGGCGGTTTCCGCAGACCGTCGGCGGAGCAGCCGTTCGGCGACGTCATCCGATCGGCGCCGACGCACCCGGGCGAGCGCAGGCTCGCGCCGCATCCGAGCTTGAAGCCGCAAGGCTTCCTGCGGGCGCTCGTGCGCGGCGTGCTGCCGCTCGGCGAGGGTGTCGTGCTCGATCCATTCGCAGGCTCGGGCTCGACGCTCGCAGCGGCGGAAGCGGTCGGTTATGCCAGCATAGGAGTGGAGAAAGACGCGCGGTACTTCGCGCTCGCGCGCTCGGCCATTGCGAAGCTCGCGGCGTTGCCCGACAGGCCGGCGCCGCGCGGTGATCCGATGTCGGGCCGCTCGCGGCGGGGCGTGCAGGGACGGCGAGACCGAGGCGGGCGGCCGCGTGCGATACAATAGCGCCATGTCGCAGCTCCAGCGCATCCCTGTCGTCGTGGAGGCGCCGGGAGGCGGGCCGCAGCTTGCAACGGCCGCCAGGAGCGCCAACCGGGTCACGAGCGAGGGTCAAGCGGCAGGCGGTGGCGGCGATGCCGGGACGGAAGTCGATCGAGCCGCCGGCGGCGCGAGGGTCGCGAGCGGCGATCCGGTTGCTCGCGGCGATCGGGTTGCGAGCGGCGAGAAATACGTAACGCCCCAGGGCTTCACGGCCATCCGCGACGGGATCAAAGCCCGAGAGGCCCGAGAGGCGGCGGCGCACGCGGCCGCCGCGCCCAAGCCTCCCTGGCTCAAAGTCCGCGCCCCATCCGGCGCGGGCTACGGCGCAGTCCGCGCCATCGTCCATGGGCACCGCCTCGCGACGGTATGCGAGGAAGCGAAATGCCCCAACATCGGCGAGTGCTGGAACGCGGGCACGGCCACGATCATGCTGATGGGGGCCGTCTGCACGCGCGCGTGTCGGTTCTGCTCGGTCGATACCGGCAACCCGCACGGTTGGCTCGATGCGGAAGAGCCTGCCAATGCCGCGCGCACCGTCGAGCTGATGAGGCTCAAGTACGTCGTGCTCACGTCCGTCGATCGCGACGATCTGGCCGACGGCGGCGCGGCGCACTACGCGGCCTGCGTCCGCGCGATCAAGGCGCGCAATCCCGGCACGGCAGTCGAGGCGCTCACGCCAGATTTCCGGGGCGTGCTCGCGCACGTGGAGAGAGTCGTTGATTCGGGCGTCGAGGTGTTCGCACAGAACGTCGAGACGGTGCGTCGTCTGACGCATCCAGTGCGGGACCCGCGGGCGGGGTACGAGCAGACGCTGCGAGTGCTGAAGCATGCGAAGCGTCACGCGCCGCACGTGCTGACGAAGACAAGCCTCATGCTCGGCCTCGGCGAGACCGACGCGGAGATCGCCGAGACGATGGACGACCTGCGTGCGGCAGGCGTGGACATTCTCACGCTCGGACAATACCTGCGTCCGACAGTCCATCATCTCGCCGTCGAGCGCTTCGTCACGCCCGCCGAATTTGATCGATACCGCGAGTGGGCGCTCGCTCGCGGCTTCCTCGAATGCGTCTCGGGACCGCTCGTGCGCTCGAGCTATCGCGCGGAAAGAGCGCTGCTTCGCAACAATGCCGGGCTCGACAACCGCGCGCTCGCGGGTGCGCGCTGAGGCTCGCCACGGAGAGCCTGTGCGGGCTGCGCGTGCAGGCACGGGGACCGCAGGCGGCGAGCCGAATCGTGCGCCGGCGAGCCTCATCGTCCGCCGGCTCGGATGCGTGGAATACGAGCCGACGTGGCGCGCCATGCAGCGCTTCACGGACGGGCGCAGCGCGGCGACGCCGGACGAGATCTGGTTCCTCGAGCACCCGCCGGTCTTCACCTTGGGACTCGCCGGCAAGCGCGAGCACGTGCTCGCGCCGGGCGACATCCCCGTCGTGCAAACGGACCGAGGCGGCCAGGTGACCTATCACGGTCCGGGACAGCTCGTCGTCTATCCGCTCCTCGAGCTCAGGCGGCGCGGCTTCGGTGTGCGCGACTTGGTGATGGCGCTCGAAGAGGCGGTGATCGCCTACGCCGCCGAGCTAGGCATCGAGGCGCGATCGAGCCGCGAGGCGCCCGGCGTCTACGTCGGCGGGAAGAAGCTCGCGAGCGTGGGGCTGCGCATCCGCCGCGGCGCGAGCTATCACGGCATCGCGTTGAACGTGTGCATGGACCTCGGACCGTTCACGCGCATCAATCCGTGCGGCTACGCAGGTCTTCAGATGACGCAGCTCGCTGCCCTCGGAGGGCCGAGCTCGGTCGAGGAGGCGGCGCGCGGGCTCGAGCGGCATCTGCTTGTCGCGCTGCGAGTCGAGGCGCTGTAAGCAGGCGCAGTCAGTCGGCTTCGGCCTCGGCCGGCGTGATGCTGATCGCGAGCGGCCTCCCGCGACGGATCAAATCGAGCGGCACGGACGAGCCGATCCGCGAGCCGATGAGCAGGCGATGCAGATCGTCCACGCCACCGACCCGGTGAGCATCGAAGCCGACGAGCAGATCCCCCGATTCGATGCCGGCACGAGCTGCCGCTCCGCCGGGCAGCACCTGGATCACGCGCGCCGCCGTGCGCTGCTCTAGCCCGACTTCGCGCATTCGCCCCCGGATTTGAGGGCGGCGGGCCGGCTTGCTGACCGCTTTTCAGGCACTTGCGTGCGGGCAGAGGCCGAAAGTGGCTGTAGTGAAGACCTGGGTTCTGGT